>CAJDUP010000071.1_pt1 | contig 17320 bp, 18 predicted proteins | sample 7391181 | NCBI WGS metagenome assembly CAJDUP01 (sample SAMEA7055690, study PRJEB34461) | soil metagenome | biome: terrestrial ecosystem; feature: Peninsula; material: soil | place: Antarctica | collected 2016
CACGGCGCGGCAGGCGATGACTCACGCCACCGATGCCGACGCTCTCGCCCGCTACGACCTGCTCTGACCGTTTCTGACCGTTCAGGCACGAGGTGCAACGCTGAGGATCGCGACGACGATGCAATAGAGCCACCTCTGTGGTGCCAACACCGGGGCGCGCCCCGGGCACGGTCAGAAACCCTGTTTAGACTGGTTGCGGTGTAGAACGCAGGTGAGATCGCGTTCGTACATTCCAGGATCAGGGAAGGCGCAGGAGTATGAAGGTTGTGGCGGCGATGAGCGGCGGAGTCGATTCTGCCGTGGCGGCCGCGCGGGCGGTCGAAGCCGGGCACGACGTGGTCGGGGTTCACCTGGCCCTCAGTCGCATGCCGGGCACGGTGCGAACCGGTGCTCGCGGTTGCTGCACCATTGAAGACTCCATGGATGCCCGCCGCGCAGCCGACATCATCGGCATCCCGTTCTACGTCTGGGACTTCTCCGAACGCTTCAAACTCGACGTGGTCGACGACTTCAAGGCCGAATACGCCGCCGGTCGCACGCCCAACCCGTGCATGCGCTGCAATGAACGCATCAAGTTCGCGGCCCTGCTTGAGAAGGCGCTCGACCTCGGCTTCGACGGGCTGGTCACCGGCCACTACGCGACAGTGATGAAGGATGCCGACGGCAACCACGAACTGCACCGCGCCGCAGCCTGGGCCAAGGACCAGTCCTACGTGCTGGGCGTGCTCACCGCCCAGCAACTCGCGCACGCCGTCTTCCCGTTGGGTGCCACCCCGAGCAAGGCCGAGGTGCGGGCAGAGGCCGCCGCCCGCGGGTTCTCTGTGGCAAGCAAGCCCGACTCCCACGACATCTGCTTCATTCCCGACGGTGACACCCGAGGCTGGCTGAAGGATGCGATCGGCGCCACCCCCGGTGACATCGTCGACACCGACGGCACCAAACTGGGCGAGCACGAGGGCGCACTGGCGTTCACGGTCGGCCAACGCCGTGGCATCAACGTGGGAATCCCGGCCGCTGACGGTCGTCGCCGGTTCGTGCTAGACATTCGCCCGGTCACCAACACCGTGGTGGTCGGCCCGAAAGAGGCGCTGGCGATCACCGAGATGGGTGGGTCGAAGTTCAGTTGGGCCGGACAGCCGCCTGCGCATCCAGAGACCGCATTCGATTGTGAAGTGCAGATTCGCGCCCACGCCGACCCGGTGCCAGCGGTCTGTGTGCTGGCGGTGTGTGATGGCGAGCCAGAGCTTGTCATCACCCCGACCGACCCGATAATCGGCCTCTCGACCGGCCAGACCGCCGTTGTCTACGTGGGCACGCGCGTGCTCGGCCAGATGACGATCGACCGCACCGTGAGCGCAGTACCCGTCGCCGTCCAGGCCTAGGCTGCCGCCGAGGCCTGGACGGGCCGACAGCTCCGCGCTGGGCGGTACCCGCCTAAACTTGGTGGGTGGCTGAAACTGTGACCCAGACCGAGTCGGATGCCGCGCATGCCGAGGCCGAACAGCTGACGGCGCGCATCCTGGAATTGCGCGACGCGTACTACGAGCGCGACGAAGTGCTCGTCGACGATGCCGAGTACGACACCATGATGCGTCGGTTGGAGGAGCTGGAACGTCTCTTCCCTGAACTGCAGTCGCAGGACAGTCCCACCCAGACAGTCGGGGGCCGGGCCCAGACCACCCTGTTCGACCCCGTCACGCACGCCGAGCGGATGCTCAGCCTCGACAACGTCTTCTCGATCGACGAATTTCGGGCCTGGGCCGAAAAGACCGAACGCGACTCCGGCCGCGCGATCGCCTACCTGTGCGAGCTCAAGATCGACGGACTCGCCATCAACCTGCGGTATGAGCACGGACGCCTGGTCACCGCGGCAACCCGTGGCGACGGGGTGGTGGGTGAAGACGTGACCGAGAACGTGCGGCTGATTCCTCAGATTCCCACCCGGTTGACCGGCACCGGGCATCCCGACCTCGTGGAAGTGCGCGGTGAGGTGTTCTTTCCGGTCGCCGCATTTCGCGAGTTGAACGCCGAGCAGGCCGAGAACGGCGAGCGGATCTTCGCGAACCCCCGCAACGCCGCCAGCGGTTCGCTGCGCCAGAAGGCGGAGGGCAAGTCGTCGGTGCAGTTGCAGATGATGACCGCCCGGCTGGGCAAGCTGAACATGCTCGTGCACGGGATCGGAGCGTGGCCGTCGCCGCCGGTGGCCGCTCAGTCGGAGGTGTACGACCTGTTGGCCGGATGGGGTCTGCCGACATCCAGTCATTACAAGGTGGTGCATTCGGCAGAACACGTCTCTGACTACATCGCCTATTACGGCGAGAACCGCAGCAGTGTGGAGCACGAGATCGATGGCATCGTCGTGAAGGTCGACGAGTTGGCACTGCACGCCGAACTCGGGGCGACCAGCCGGGCGCCACGCTGGGCGATCGCCTACAAATATCCGCCCGAACAGGTCAACACAAAACTGCTCGACATCGTGGTGAGCGTGGGGCGCACGGGGAGGGCCACCCCGTTCGGTGTGATGGAGAAGGTGCGGGTGGCCGGCAGCGAAGTGCGTCAGGCGACACTGCACAATCAAGACGTGGTCAAGGCCAAAGGCGTGCTGATCGGCGATACTGTCGTTCTGCGCAAAGCGGGCGACGTGATTCCTGAGATTCTCGGACCGGTCGTCGAACTGCGCGACGGCACCGAGCGCGAGTTCGTGATGCCCACCCACTGCCCGGAATGCGGCACCAGGCTCGCTCCGGCCAAAGAGGGCGACATCGACCTGCGTTGCCCGAACGCGCGCAGTTGCCCGGCCCAGGTGCGCGGCCGGGTGGAGCATATCGGCAGTCGCGGAGCGCTCGACATCGAGGTGCTCGGCGAAGTGGCTGCTGCGGCGCTCACCCAGCCGCTTGTGCCTGCTGAGCCACCTTTGGTGACTGAGGCCGGACTGTTCTCGCTGACGGTGGACCAACTGATTCCGATCGAGGCGGTTGTGCGTGATGCCGAGACCGGGCTTCCGAAGCTCGAAGATGATGGCACCGAGCGCCGACGGGCACCGTTTCAGAGGGTGACCCTGGAGTACCCGCCTGAAGCCGAGGGTATGGATGCGGCCCAACGGCGCAAGGCGGGCATCACGAAGAATCACAGGGTGATCCATTCGTCGGCGTCGGCCGTGACCCTGCTCGAGGAGTTGGAGAAAGCCAAGACCAAGCCGCTGTGGCGCATTCTGGTGGCACTCAACATCCGGCACGTTGGCCCGGTCGCGGCCCGTGCGCTCGCCGACCACTACGGCTCATTGGACGCCATCCGGAATGCTTCCCGCGAAGATCTGGCCACCGTCGACGGCGTGGGGGAGATCATCGCCGACTCGGTGCTCGACTGGTTCCAAGTGGACTGGCACGTCGACATCATCGAGCAGTGGGCGGCAGCGGGCGTGCAGTTCACCACGCCCGGACATCCAGGCCCCGGAGCCGCAGGTGCCGCGGGCGGGGTTCTCGCGGGCCTCACCGTGGTCGCGACAGGGTCGCTCGACGGCTACACGCGAGAGGGCGCCCAAGAGGCCATCATTCAGGCGGGTGGCAAGGCGGCGTCGAGCGTGTCGAAGAAGACCGATTTCGTGGCCGCCGGCCCCGGTGCCGGCTCAAAACTGACCCGGGCCGAAGAATTGGGCATCCGCATCATCGACGCCGCGCAGTTCAAACTTTTGGTCGAGCAGGGCCCATCCGCCCTTGACCCCTCGCCGAGCGATCGCGACGAGGTCGAGTGATCTGAGCGTGCGGGTAGATTTCGGCCGGACGAGGATCGCTCGATGCATACGTCGCACCAGAGATCCGCCGGAATGAATCAGCTAGTAAACTGTTTTGTCGGCGCACCGTTCGAGACGCTCGTTCCTCAGCTCGTCAGGGGCAGAGGTGTGGGGCTCTCGTTCCCCAGGGGCGGGATGCGCAAACAATTTTCCCCGCACGACTCAGACGGAGACGCATGTCCACACAGCCTGTTGAATCAACCGAGCCCGGCGAATCCCCTGAACCCGGCGTGATCACCGCCGCGCAGGTCGCACACCTGGCGAGTCTCGCTCGGATCGATCTCACCGACGACGAGATCGCGAGCCTCACTCCCGAGCTGCAGCAGATCGTCGACGCGGTCGCCCTGGTCAGCTCGGTGGCCACCCCTGATGTTCCGGCCACCAGCCACCCCATGCCGCTGACCAACGTGTTCCGCGACGATGTGCCCGTGCCGTCGCTCACGGTGGAGCAGGCCCTCGCCGGCGCTCCCGCCCGAGACGGCGACAAGTTCCGCGTGCCCGCGATCCTGGATGAGGACTAGACCATGACCGACCTGACCCGAATCTCTGCCGCCGAACTCTCAGGGCTGCTCGCCGACGGCAGCGTCTCCTCGGTGGAGGCGACCCGCGTTCACCTGGAGCGCATCGCGGCCGTTGACGGCGACGTGCACGCCTTCCTGCACGTGGCCGCCGAGACCGCCCTCGCCACGGCTGCCGACGTCGACCGCAGGCGTGCAGCCGGCGACCGGCTTGGCCCGTTGGCCGGCGTGCCGGTCGCGATCAAAGATGTGTTGGTCACCGCCGACATGCCCACCACCGCCGGGTCTAAAATTCTCGAGGGCTGGCTGCCGCCGTACGACGCGACCGTCGTGCGCAAACTGCGCGAATCCGATCTGGTGCCGCTCGGCAAGACCAACATGGACGAGTTCGCGATGGGCTCATCCACGGAACACTCCGCCTACGGACCGACTCACAACCCGTGGGATCTGGAGCGCATCCCCGGTGGCTCCGGTGGAGGTTCCGCCGCCGCCGTGGCCGCTTTCGAAGCACCGCTCGCCCTCGGCAGCGACACCGGAGGCTCCATCCGCCAGCCGGCAGCGGTCACCGGTTCACCGCTCTGCTACACGACGTCATTGCCGGACACGACCAGATGGATGCCACCAGCCTGGTCACCGACTGGCCGTCGATGGCGGCCGCCGCAACGGCTGGGCTGGCCGACGGCGCACTGAAGGGTGTGCGGGTCGGAGTCATCAAAGAACTCGCCGGCAACGCCGACGGCTTCCAGGCGGGCGTCAAACAGCGTTTCGACGAAACTCTCGCCCTGCTTTCCGCTGCCGGCGCCGAGGTCATCGAGGTCAGCTGCCCCAACTTCGAGTACTCGATCGCCGCCTACTACCTGATTCACCCGGCCGAGGCCTCGAGCAACCTCGCCCGGTTCGATTCGGTGCGTTTCGGGCTGCGGGAGAACCCCGCAGACGGGCCGATCACCAGCGAACGCGTGATGTCGGCCACCCGCGGTGCCGGCTTCGGCCCCGAGGTCAAGCGCCGCATCATCCTCGGCACCTACGCCCTGAGCGCCGGCTACTATGACGCCTACTACGGCAGTGCGCAGAAAGTGCGCACGCTGATCCAACGCGATTTCCAGGCGGCGTTCGAGAAGGTGGATGTCCTGGTCAGCCCGAGCGCGCCGACCACCGCATTCAAGATCGGCGAGAAGATCGACGACCTGCTCGCCATGTACATCAACGACATCACCACCATCCCGGCAAACCTGGCCGGCGTGCCCGGCCTTGGCCTGCCGATGGGGCTCGCCCCCGAAGACGGCCTTCCCACTGGGCTGCAGCTGATGGCGCCCGCGATGCAGGATGCCCGCCTCTACACTCTGGGCGCTGCCATCGAGCAGCTGCTCGAAGCCAGCTGGGGCCACACACTGATCAGCCAGGCGCCCGAACTACGCACCGGGAATACACGCTCTGCCGAAGGGAACAACTGATGGCCAAGGCAAACCTGATGGACTACGACAAGGCCCTCGAACTGTTCGAACCGGTGCTCGGCTTCGAGGTGCACGTCGAACTGAACACGGCCACGAAGATGTTCTGCGGCTGCGCGAACGAATTCGGCCAGGGCGCCAACACGAACACCTGCCCGACCTGCCTGGGGCTTCCCGGCGGACTGCCGCAGGTGAACGGCAAGGCCATCGAGTCGAGCATCCGGCTGGGACTCGCCCTCGGCTGCGAGATCGCCGAGACCTGCCGGTTCGCTCGCAAGAACTACTTCTACCCCGACACAGCGAAGAACTTTCAGACCTCGCAGTACGACGAACCGATCGCGTACGAGGGTTCCCTCACGATCGAGCTCGAGAGCGGACGGCAGGTCACCGTGGCGATCGAGCGCGCCCACATGGAGGAAGACGCCGGCAAGCTCACCCACAAGGGTGGAGCATCCGGCCGCATCCAGGGCGCCGACTATTCGCTGGTCGACTACAACCGCGGCGGTGTGCCGTTGGTCGAGATCGTCACCCACATGATCGAGGGCGCCGAAGCGGATGCCCCCGAGATCGGCCGAACCTACGTTGCCGCTGTGCGCGAGATTGTGAAGGCGCTCGGCGTCTCCAACGCCCGCATGGAGGAGGGCAATGTGCGTTGCGACGCGAACGTGTCGTTGCGCCCGCGCGGTTCCGACACGCTCGGCACCCGCACCGAGACCAAGAACGTGAACTCGTTGCGCTCGGTCGAACGGGCGATCCGGTACGAGATCCAGCGGCAGGCACAGGTTCTGTCATCGGGTGGCACGATCGTGCAGGAGACCAGGCACTGGCATGAGGACACGGGAACCACATCGCCCGGCCGCCCCAAGTCAGACGCCGACGACTATCGATACTTTCCGGAGCCCGACCTGGTACCGGTCGCGCCTTCCCGGGAATGGGTGGAAGAACTGCGGGCCACGCTGCCCGAACCCCCCGCGGAGCGCCGCAAGCGTTTGCAGGCGGAGTGGGAGTTCTCTGCTCTCGAGTTTCAGGACGTGGTGAACTCCGAGCTGCTCGACCAGGTGGAGGCCACCGTCGCCGCCGGCGCATCCGCACAGTCGGCTCGCAAGTGGTGGACAGGCGAGATTGCCCGGTTGGCCAATGTCGACGGTGTCTCACCCGAGACGTTGGTCTCGCCCGACCAGGTGGCAGAACTGGTCGCCCTGATCGACTCCGGCACCCTCACCGACCGGCTGGGTCGCCAGGTGCTCGAAGGGGTCATCGCGGGGGAGGGCACCCCGGCCCAGGTGGTTGAGGCCCGCGGCCTCGCTGTCGTCTCCGATGACGGCGCCCTGATCGCGGCCATCGACGATGCGCTCGCGTCGCAGCCCGACGTGCTGGCCAAGATCCGCGATGGCAAGGTGCAGGCCGCAGGCGCTGTGATCGGCGCGGTCATGAAGGCCATGCGCGGCCAGGCCGACGCTGCCCGCGTGCGAGAGCTGGTGCTGGAGCGCGCCGCGGAGTGATGTCGACGGGGCGCGCACGGCACAGTCTTCATCGAGTGATGCTCGTGAGGTCGAGGGGGAGTCGCGTGCGGGCATCCTGGGGCGGACGGCTGACGTTCAATCCAATGACTTCTTCGCTCGCCGCCGGATGATGCCGGGTAGTCTGGGTGCCACGAGGAAGGGATCCGATGCGCTGGCTCGATAAACGCGTGGCCACCGTGATGGCGGTGCTCTTCACCGTGTTTGTCATCGTTCAACCGGATCCGTCGACCGTGGTTCTCGCGGGGGTCGCGGCCTGCGCGATTGGGTTGGCCCTCGCCGGTGTGCACAGCGTGACACTCAACGATGCGACAGTGACCACGACCGGCCAGCCGGCGCGCCAACACCGGCAAGCGCCGAGAGCCGAACCCGCCCCGCTGCATCCCGACACGGCCGGGCGCCCCCGCACCCGAGCACCCTCGCAGTCACTCCCGGTCGCGTAGGCACCTTTCGCCGTCGGCGGATGCCGCGTGACCCACACGTCACCTCATCCGCTCAAACTGCAAGGGATACCTTTCGTGAACCTCTACTCTCTTCCGCCCATCGCCGCCATTCTTGATGGCGCCTATTCAGTTGTCACCGCTCTAGCCTCATTGTTGAACCCGCTGTTCGGCGACGCCGCCGCCGCATTGGTCGTGGTGCTCGTCACCCTGCTGGTTCGTGCGGCACTCATTCCCGTCGGTGTCTCCCGCGTGCGAGCAGAACTGACGCGTCGCCGCCTTGCTCCCCAACTCGCGGAACTCACACGGAAATACGGCAAGAATCGCGAGCTGCTGCAACGCAAGACGATGGAGTTATATGCCCGCGAGAAGGCATCGCCGGTCGCGGGATGCCTGCCGACCCTCGCCCAGTTGCCCGTTGTTTCCACCGTCTACGGGCTGTTCTCGCTCGCGATGATCAACGGGCACTCGAATCTTCTCCTGGTGCAACAATTGGCCGGGGTGAACCTCGGCACATCGCTTCTTGCGCTGCTCGGCAGCGGCGGCGCCTGGCCAGGAGTGCTGATGTTCCTAGCGCTGCTGGGCGTGATCGGCGGGGTGACCTGGCTTTCTCGAAGAATGGCCGTCGCGGAGGCCCGAACCACAGGCGCCAGCGTGCCACCACGACCCGCAGGCCCCGGCGTGCCGGCAGCTGGTGTTCCGAGTCCCACAGGCATGTTGAGTTGGTTGCCGTTCATCACCGTCGGTGTTGCTGCGATCGTTCCGCTGGCGGCCGCTTTGTACATCACCGTCTCAACATCCTGGACCCTCATCGAGCGAATGGTGGTGCGACGCATTCTCGATCCAGGACTCGCTGCCGCACAGTGACGACAGGGCGTGCCGGAGGTATTCCTGGTACTTTGCGCGACCATCGATATCAGGGAAATCCGCGGCTGCCCATTGCGCATCCAGAGCCGTACGGCGATGCTGTAGGCATGGTACTCAGCAGACCGAAACAGGGGCGGATGATCGCTGGCGTGTGCGCGGGGGTCGCCAAGCGCTTCGGCTGGTATCCGTCGACCGTACGGTTGCTCACACTGCTCAGCCTCCTGTTGCCCGGCCCCCAGATCGTCGCCTATATTTTTCTGTGGATTCTTATTCCCGAAGAACAGGCCTAACGTCTGCAGCGGTCTCGGTCGGCCTTGGCGTGCCGCAGAGCTGGGCGTAGCTTGAGAGTTGTCGGGACAGCGCAGATCGTGCCGACGGCGGTAGGGGTGCCACGTCACCCGCGGTAGGCCTGCCACTGGTTGCCCGACTCAGGGCCCTGGAGGGCCCAGATCATGTCCGCAACCAATTCTGCGCATCGCGCCGAGCAACCAATGTACACCTCCAACACGCTGGCGCCTCCACGCGATGCGGGCTCAGCCATCGCCAACCCGGCCGCACTCGGACTCGGCGCCTTCGCCATGACCACCTTCGTCCTGAGCGTCATCAACGCGGGACTCGTCGACAAGACGGCCGGCCCGGTCGTCCTTGCCCTGGCCCTGTTCTATGGCGGGTTGGCGCAACTGCTCGCCGGCATGTGGGAGTTTCGCAAGGGCAACATCTTCGGCGCACTCGCGTTCAGCTCCTTCGGAGCTTTCTGGCTGTCGTACTTCTACTACGTGTCGTTCGTCGCCGGAGGGTTGGCGGCGATCCACGAGGCCGGACCGGCATCGGGTTTGTTCCTGTTGGCCTGGACGATCTTCACCGGCTACATGATGGTTGCCGCATTCCGCGAAAGTATTGCCGTGTTGGGGGTGTTCGTCTTCCTGTTTCTCACCTTCGTCGCGTTGACCATCGGCGCATTCGCCGACAACTCGGCGTTCAACATGATCGGGGGCTGGCTCGGCATTGTCACCGCGTTGATCGCCTGGTACACCTCGTTTGCGATCGTGATCAACTCGACCTTCAAGCGCACCGTGCTGGCTCTCGGTCCGCTGAGCAAATAGCCGATGCACGGATTGCGCTGATCCGGCCGGTGTGTTGGAACTGCCGAACCCCCGAACCGCCGCGAGACGAAAACCACCAAGATACCAAAGGAAAGAGACCATGACCATCAGCCCCGAACTATCAGTCCTGCTGCATGAGAACCGCCAGTTCGACCCACCCGCCGACCTCGCCGCGAATGCCAATGCACAGCCAGAGATCTACGAGCGAGCCGCCGCCGACCGACTCGGTTTTTGGTCAGAACAGGCCGAGTTCCTCACCTGGGATCGGCACTGGGACGAAGTACTGGAGTGGGAGGCGCCGCACTCCAAATGGTTTGTCGGCGGAACCCTGAACGCTTCGGTGAACTGCGTCGACCGGCATGTGGACGCAGGAAACGGCGGCCGGGTCGCCTTCCACTGGGTCGGTGAACCGGAAGGGGACACCCGCACGACCACCTACGCCCAGTTGAAGGATCAAGTCTGCCAGGCGGCGAACGCCCTCACCGATCTCGGGGTCAAGAAAGGCGATCGGGTCGCCATCTACATGCCGATGATCCCTGAAACCGTGGTCGCCATGCTCGCCTGTGCCCGGCTCGGCGCGCCACACATGGTGGTGTTTGCCGGCTATTCATCGGAAGCGTTGAGTACCCGCATCATCGACTGTGGAGCGCAGGTGGTCATCACCGCCGATGGAAGCTGGCGCAAAGGAGTCATCAATGAGTTGAAGCCCGCCGTCGACGTCGCCATGGAGAGCTGCCCCGATGTGCGGCACGTATTGGTGGTCAGGCGCACCGGGCAGGAAGTGGACTGGAGAACCGGCCGCGACGTCTGGTGGCACGACACGGTGGAAAAAGCGAGCACCGATCACACGCCCGAGATGTTCGACTCCGAGCACCCGCTCTACATCATGTACACCTCAGGCACCACCGGCACGCCAAAAGGGGTTTTGCACACCACCGGCGGCTATCTCACCCACGTGTCGTCGACCTCGCGGCTGATCTTCGACATGAAGCCCGAAACCGACGTGTTCTGGACTGCCGCCGACATCGGCTGGGTCACCGGGCACAGTTATATCGTCTATGGGCCTCTCGCGAATGGCGTGACCTCGGTCATGTATGAGGGCGCACCGGATGCCGGCGGCAAGGACCGGTGGTGGAAGATCATCGAACATTATGGTGTGACAATCCTGTACACGGCACCGACGACGATCCGCACCTTCATGAAGTGGGGCGAGGAGTATCCGAAGATGCACGACCTGTCGAGCCTGCGCATCATCGGCTCGGTCGGAGAACCGATCAACCCGGAGGCGTGGATCTGGTATCACTCGAACATCGGCGGCAACACCGCGGCGGTGGTCGACACCTGGTGGCAAACCGAGAACGGCGGCATCCTGATCACTCCGCTGCCGGGGATCACCGCGACGAAGCCGGGTGCTGCGATGAAACCATTCCCCGGAATCAGCGCCGAGGTCTTCGGCAATGACGGCAAGCCGGTCGGGCGTGGCGAAGGCGGGTTTCTGGTGGTCACCGAGCCGTGGCCGGGCATGCTGCGCACCGTCTGGGGTGACGACGAGCGGTACCAGAGAACCTATTGGTCGAAGTTCCCCGGCGTGTATCTCAGCGGTGACGGAGCCAAGAAAGATGATGACGGCGACTTCTGGGTGCTCGGCCGGCTCGACGATGTGATGAACATCTCCGGGCACCGTATCTCCACGACCGAGGTGGAGCACGCGATCGTCTCCGACCTCAAGGTGGCTGAGGCCGCCGTCGTCGGCGCGAGCGACCCGATCACAGGTACGGCCATTGTGGCATTCGTCACGATCAAGGCGTCGGTCGACACCGAAGGCGAGGCGGGGGTGCGGCTCGTCGCTGAACTGCGAGACACGGTGGCCGAGCGCATCGGCAAGCTTGCCCGGCCCCGCCAGATCTTGTTGACTCCGGAACTGCCGAAGACGCGTTCGGGCAAGATCATGCGCCGACTTCTGCGGGATGTCGCAGAACATCGGGAGTTGGGCGACGTCACCACACTGGCAGACTCCACCGTTGTCGACATGATCGCCGAGCTGATGGCCGACGCCCCTGCAGAAGGAGACGAGACCACGAATGGCTCGGCCGCTTCCGGAGTTGCCGACAGCACTACGGCAGAGGAAGCTGGAGGGCATGCCTGAACGCCACGACGCAACCCCTACAACCCCGGTTGACGTGCTGCGACGCTGGGAAGACTCCGGTGCCACCTGGAGGGTGGTCTCCCGCAGCGGCACGGAACTTCGGATAGCGCTGATCACCTGCACCGGGGATGAGGAGATGGACAGGGTGATCTCCGCCGACCCGGCATTGGTCGAGTTCGTCGGAGACCGCACCAGCAGCGAAGACTGAACGCTCGTACCAACCTTCTACGGCTCGAGCAGCACCTCGATGGCCCGCTACGCCCGCGAAGGCGGAGACACCGTTTTCGCAGGGTCCCGTTCGGGAAGCGAGCCGAGCGCGTCATCGATGCGCGCCAGCACCCTGTCGTCCAGTTCCACTCCCGAGGCCAGTGCATTCGACTCCACCTGCTCCGGCCGGGAGGCCCCGATGATGGCCGCCGACACATTGGGGTTGCGCAACACCCAGGCCAACGCGAGCTGGGCCATGGTGATCCCAAGGTCATCCGCGATCGGCTGCAGTTTCTGCACGCCGGTCAACAGCTCATCAGTCAACCGGTCGTGAAGAACATTCGCCCCTCCCTTGTCGTCTGTGGCACGGCTGCCGGTCGGGAGCGGTTCGCCCGGCTTGTATTTGCCGGTCAGGATGCCCTGCGCGACCGGCGACCAGACGATCTGCGACATTCCCAGTTCGATTGACGTCGGAATGACCTCCGCTTCGATCACCCGCCACAGCATGGAGTACTGGGGCTGGTTCGAAACCAGTTGCACTCGCAGTTCGGTCGCCAGTTCATGACCGGCACGCAACTGGTCCGCATTCCACTCGCTGACGCCGATGTAGAGCGCCTTGCCCGCCCTGACCACGTCGGCGAACGCCTGCATCGTCTCTTCCAGGGGAGTGTCCACGTCATACCGGTGCGCCTGATACACGTCGACATAGTCGGTCTTCAGCCGCGTGAGAGAACCATCGATCGATTCCAGGATGTGCTTGCGTGACAGGCCAGCGTCATTGTGCCCCTTGGGACCGGTTGGCCAGAACACCTTCGTCAAGATCTCCAGCGATTCGCGCCGCTGCCCGACAAGGGCGTCGCCCAACACGACTTCCGCAGCCGTATTCGCATACACGTCGGCGGTGTCGAAGGTGGTGATCCCGACATCCAATGCCGCCTGCACACAGCGGGTCGCCACCTCGTTCTCGACCTGGGAGCCGTGGGTGAGCCAGTTGCCGTAGATGAGTTCTGAAACTTTGAGACCGCTGTTTCCGAGATGGTTGTATTTCATAGTTCGAGGCTACGCCCGAAGCCGTGACGGTCGGCAGGAGTGGGTACGACAGGGCCCCGTGTGAACCGACGACGCGGAGCAGGCGAGATGATCAGCGAGTGCTGACCGGTCTACGGCTTGAGCAGCACCTTGATGGCGCGTCGCTCATCCATCGCCGCGTAGGCGGCTGGCGCCTCTGCGAGCGGCAGGGTCAGGTCGAAGACGAGCCCCGGGTTGATCGTGCCCGCGAGCACGTCGTCGAGAAGCTCGGGAATGTAGGCGCGGGCCGGGGCGACGCCGCCTCCGACATGGATGTTGTTGGAGAACAGGTAGCCGATCGGTAACTCCGGTCCGCCGACGGGAGCACCCACATAACCCACCGAGCCACCGGGCCTTGCGGAGTGCAAGGCCTGGTGCATCGACTCCTTCATGCCGACCGCTTCCAGTACGCAGTCGGCCCCCTGCCCGTCGAGCAACTCATGCACCTTCGCGATGCCCTCGTCACCGCGCTCGGCGACGATGTCGGTCGCACCGAAATCCCGTGCGAGCTTCTGCCGGCTCTCGTGGCGACTCATCGCGATGATCCGTTCGGCACCCAGGCGATGCGCGGCGAGCACCGCGCACAGGCCAACCGCGCCGTCACCCACCACCACCACTGTGGAGCCCTCCTCGACCCCGGCGGATTCGGCGGCGTGATGGCCGGTACTCATCACATCTGACAGCGCGAGCAGGCTCGGAACGAGTGCCTCATCGACGTCGCCGGGCACGCGCACCAGGGTGCCGTCGGCGAAGGGCACACGCACGTATTCACCCTGGGCGCCAGCCAGCGGCTCGCCGTTGCGGTCTTTGGCGCCGTAGTTCGATCCGTTGACGCAGGCGGAGTGAATGTTGTTCAGGCAGGCCGGGCAGGTTCCGTCACTCGTGGTGAACGGCGAGATCACAAAGTCGCCGACCGAGAGGGTCGACACCGCATCACCGATCTCATCCACTATCCCCACGAACTCGTGGCCGATCGGGCGCGGCCCGCCGGTGAGTGGCATCAGGCCACGGTATCCCCAGAGATCTGACCCGCACACGCAGGCCGCCGTCACTCTCACCACGGCATCGGTTCCGGTGAGAACCCGGGGACGCGGGCGCTCCTCAACGCGGATGTCGCGCTCGCCGTAGATCATTGTTCCCAGCATGTCTGGCTCCTTCAGTCTGAATCGAATGGGTGCTCACTCCATTCTGTTCCTGCTCCATTTCGTGCGGAAACCACTCTGTGCAAACTCACGCCGTCTGCCCGGGCAAGGGTGAGACACTGGAGCAATGTTTCTGCGCCACCCGATCCTCAGCCTGGTCACGCTCGGCTACCTGGGCTTTGTCGGCTGGATCACGCTGGGCCCGGCGCCCTACGACGATCGCACTGCGGGGATTCTCGCCCGAGTTCTCGAGTTGTTCAGCCGTCACGCGTCGACCGAGTGGATCACGTTCAACCTGATCGAGTTCGTCGCCAACATCGCCATGTTCGTGCCGGTCGGGGTCTTCTTCGTGTTGCTCTTCGGCCGCCGACAGTGGTGGCTTGCCATCGTTTTCGGGGTGCTTGTCTCGGTGGGGATCGAATTGGCACAGCACTTCTGGTTGCCGACCCGGGTCGCCGACGTGCGCGACGTGATCGCCAACGGTACGGGAGCTTTGATCGGCGTGATCTTCGTCGAACTCTTCACCTGGCCGAAAGCACACCGGCTCAAGCGCGAGCGTGAACGTGAAGAACGGTACGCCCGGGAACGCGACGCACTGCTGGCTCGGCTCAAAGCCCCGATCGCGCGCTGAACCGCTGTTGCCGCTCTGGCGTTAGACCGAGGCGGGCGCGAGCGAGGCTGGTGACGCTTGCGTCGCTGGCACGGTCCATCTCAGAGCGAGTGTCACGATCGCGGCGAGGAGGCCGAGTTCGACAGCGCTCGCAAACAGGTAGTATCCCCACTCACCTATCGCGGCACCCACAATTGTCACCGCGAAGATGAGCGCGACGACAAGGTTCGTGATGCGATTCGCCTGATACGGCAGCAGAGTGCAGAGGACGATCATCAGGGTCGGAAGGATCACGTACGCAACAATGGCGAGCATGAAGACTTGATCGATCTCGAAGTCCAGTACCCGGCCTGCTTCGATCTGCTCCCTGATGTCGTGCCGGTAGAACCCGAAGATGTCGACAAAGGCCACGATGAGCATCGTTGCTGTCCACAATGCGGCAAGGCGAATACGAGCATCCAGAGGAGCCAGGGGGAGCGAGGCGTTGGTCATGGGAAAAGACCTTTCGGGTTTGCGGCAGCGACGGATTTCTCAAAGTGTAACCTTACGGATGTAAGGGGCGCAAGGATAGGTTGATGGCGGTAAAACGAAAGCTGAGTCGACAGCGAATAGTGGCGGCAGCGGCTGCTGTCGCAGATCGACGGGGTCTCACCGGTGTCAGCATGCGAAGCGTAGGTGCGCAGCTCGGCGTTGAAGCGATGTCGCTGTACCACCATGTCTCCAACAAGGAGACGTTGCTCGACGAGTTGGCTGAGTGGGCGTTCGTTCAGATCAAACTGCCCCAAGTGAGTGATCCTTGGCGCGAAGCGATGATTCTGCGCGCCGAGTCGGCCAGGCACGTGTTCCAAGAACACCCCTGGGCGCTTGGGATGCTTGAGTCTCGGCCCACGCCAGGTCCAGCTCTCCTCAGCCATCACGATCGCGTTCTGGGCTGCCTCTTGACCCAGGGTTTCTCTGCAGCGCTCGCGACCCACGCATTCTCGACGATCGACGCATTCGTGTACGGCTTCGCACTGACGGAATCTGGGTTGCCGTTTGCCCCGGGAGAAGGCGCCGAGGCCGCCTTCGCATCTGAAGTTGCGCCGTCTGCAGAGGACTACCCCTACCTCGCGCGCTCGCTCGCCGAGTTGCTCGGAGGGGGAGTGTACGCATTTGAGAACGAATTTCGGAATGGCCTCGAGCTCATCCTGGACGGGCTTCAGCTTCAACTCCATCGCGATGCGACGCACTGATCCCACTGCGCGGGGCTCGTGCAGAGTCTGCCCCCTGGACCAGTGCCTGGACAACTCGCCGGCGACGCTGCTGGCCAGGGCCGAGCTTTCCCTCATCTCCGCCGACGTAAGATTTCGTCAACTGTACAGATCAATTGTCAGCGTTCCTGAATCACCCGTCGCTGGATGGGTATCGGGACCATGAAGTGGGAGAGCTGTGATGGCGCCCTCCAAACGCCGTCGGACTCTGTCGATCAAAACGCTCGCTTGTGCGGCGATGGTCCTTGCTCATCCCGCAGGACCTCGGACGTGGCGTACCTGTCGCAGAAGAGGGAGACGACGGAACGTGGGGTCTCATCAATTCATCAGAGATCTCGCCGGAATCCACGACGCTTAGTTTGGGCGTGACCCGTGTGGCTTGCGCCGGCGGGGTTACGGGCACAGTCCGCCACGGAGGTGAATGTTCCGACGCCACTACCGTGCATACTCTTGCAGCGGGCTGTTGCCTTTCTATTTGATTAGGAGTTGCCCCGAGGTGGCAGTTGGGCTGGCCTCGTCAAAAGGGTTTTCAGTGCGGCCGTCCGGGACGGGATCCTCGCCCGATGCGCAAGAGGATTGGTTATCGGTGCATTCTCTGCCGCGTTGACCGACCGGCCTGCGGGCAATTCTGTGGTCGTAAGCGGGTTGCGTCAGAAGCGGTGGACTTTCTTCCGGGCGACAATACGCGCCGATCTTGAGTAGTGAAAGGGGTAGAGAGTGGACTCCGTTTCTGGTGAGCAATTGGAGGCGATCGTTGAGATGCTCGATACTGCTGACGGACTTGGCGTCAAAGTACGGCTCGGAGGCGGATGGGCAATAGACTTCTACCTGGGTAGCGTTACACGAAAACATTTAGACCGAAGTTACGGCGTCGTTTCGGGGTAGGTGATCATGACGACAAGGCAGCTGAGATCTGTACAGCCTCCCAGGCGCACGCTGCGGCAAGAACAGCGAACGCGAACACGACGCCCAGATTGCGCTCCATTATGGTCGACCTGTCCTTTACAAGCCTGACTCGTTCCGTGGTCCCGTGAATCGCCCACCATCGTCTGATACGCCATCTGCCAATCGAGGTCGTGGCGGCAACCGCAAGGACGTAGGCCATGATCTCGTAGGCTCCAGAACTACCGAGAATGGCGAGTGAAGGCGGCATCCTCACCGGCATGGGGAGAGTGAAGGAGTTGGTCCCGACCGCCACAGCAAAAATA
>CAJDUP010000050.1_pt1 | contig 16935 bp, 14 predicted proteins | sample 7391181 | NCBI WGS metagenome assembly CAJDUP01 (sample SAMEA7055690, study PRJEB34461) | soil metagenome | biome: terrestrial ecosystem; feature: Peninsula; material: soil | place: Antarctica | collected 2016
TTCAGCTCGAGGGCGTATTCCATCGGCAGTTCCTTGGCGATCGGCTCGATGAAACCGCGCACGATCATCGCCATCGCCTCGAACTCCTCCAAGCCACGACTCATCAGGTAGAAGATCTGCTCCTGGTTCACCCGTGACACGGTGGCCTCATGACCCATGGTCACATCGTCCTCGCGCACGTCGACGCTGGGATAGGTGTCGCTGCGCGAGCTGGTGTCGACCAGGAGGGCGTCACAGTTGACCGTGTTGGCCGAGTGGTGTGCGCCGGCCTCGATGCGCACCTCGCCCCGATAGCCGCTTCGGCCGCCGCCGCGGGCGATCGACTTGGAGACGATGTTGGACATGGTGTGCGGGGCGAGGTGGATCATCTTGGCTCCGGCGTCCTGATGCTGGCCCGGACCGGCGAAGGCCACCGACAGGGTCTCCCCCTTGGCATGCTCGCCCATCAGGTAGATCGACGGGTACTTCATCGTCACCTTGGAGCCGATGTTGCCGTCCACCCACTCCATGGTGGCGCCCTCCATGGCGATCGCCCGCTTGGTGACCAGGTTGTAGACGTTGTTCGACCAGTTCTGGACGGTGGTGTACCGCACCCGGGCATCCTTCTTCACGATGATCTCGACGACGGCCGAGTGCAGCGAATCAGACTTGTAGATCGGGGCGGTGCAGCCCTCGATGTAATGGACGTAGCTGCCCTCGTCGGCAATGATCAGGGTGCGCTCGAACTGGCCCATGTTCTCGGTGTTGATGCGGAAGTAGGCCTGCAGCGGAATCTCCACGTGCACGTGCACGCCGGGCGGCACGTAGACGAACGAACCGCCGCTCCAGACCGCGGTGTTGAGCGCCGCGAACTTGTTGTCGCCGGAGGGGATGACCGTGCCGAAGTACTCCTCGAAGAACTCGGGGTGCTCCTTCAGCGCGGTGTCGGTGTCCATGAAGATGACACCCTGCGCCTCGAGCTCCTCGTTGATCATGTGGTAGACGACCTCGGACTCGTACTGGGCGGCGACGCCGGAGACCAGACGCTGCTTCTCAGCTTCGGGGATGCCGAGGCGATCGTAGGTGGCCTTGATGTCTTCGGGCAGGTCGTCCCAGGTCTGCGCCTGCTTCTCGGTCGACCGCACGAAATACTTGATGTTGTCGAAGTCGATCCCGGAGAGATCAGCACCCCAGTTCGGCATCGGCTTGCGCTCGAAGAGTTTCAAACCCTTCAGCCGTTCCTTGAGCATCCACTCGGATTCGTCTTTGAGCTTGGAGATGTCTGTCACGACCTCGGTGGAGATCCCTCGCCGGGCCGATGCCCCAGCTGCGTCGGAGTCCGACCATCCGAATTCGTATGTGCCCAGGCTGTCAAGCTCCGGACGCTCGATCAGAACGTCTGCCATGGCTCCCTTTCGTCAGTGCCTTCTGTGAAGGCTGGTTGGATGAAATTTTCGGCACAGCACTAGTACCGCTGCACCCACCCCAGTCAACGCTAGGGTATTCCCCTGAGTTCTCGCACACAGAATTCACTTGCACGATTCACTTGCACGATATGCCGCTGAATACCAGAGGGTCGGGTGGACTCTGCGGCCTCCCAATATCTGCGTGGCTCCAGACGAATAGACTGGACACGCGTTGATTCGTACGTGCTGCTGGTGCATTCCCGTTGCCGGGCGCATTGCACAGCATCATGTTTGCACAGCATCATGTTGCTGCGGAGTTCTTGCGACAGTGCCCAGAAAGATCAATTCTATCGAAGATGCCGCCAATGTGGAAGCCTCGGCGCATAAGCGCGCGCCCAACCGACCGACCAGCAGTGCACACGGGAGCAGAACCAGTGAGTCTCAGAAACGATGAGCGCCCTCGGGCATCACAGCAGGATGGGCAGCCGACGCCCAAGCCGACGCGCAACCGACTGGCATCGTGGTTACTGCCCGACACGCTCACCCGCCGCACACTCGTGTTCGGCTGGCTGTCACTTGTGACCGAAATCGCCATCGTGGGCACCGGCGGTGCAGTGCGACTGACCGGTTCGGGGCTCGGCTGCCCGACCTGGCCGACCTGCATTCCCGGTTCCCTGGTTCCTACCCCGGAATTGGGGCTGCACGGCGCGATCGAGTTCGGCAACCGCTTGATGACCGGCCTCGTCGGCATCATCGCGATCGTCATGGTTCTCATGGTGCTGCGGTTGCGGCGGGAACGCCCCGACCTGTTCCGTCTCAGCGTATTGCTCGTCGTAGGCGTTCTGGTGCAGGCCGGCCTCGGCGGCATCACCGTTCTGACCGGGCTCAACTCCTACATCGTCGGTGCCCACTACTTCGTCTCGGCAGCGTTGGTCGCCCTTGCGGCCTGGCTTGTCTACAACCTGTACCATCTTCCACGCACCGAAGCTGACGCCGCTCCCTGGTACCGCGGCCTGGCGTACCTGACGGGCGTATTCGTCGTGATCACCGTGGCCATGGGGGTTCTCACCACCGGTGCCGGGCCGCACTCCGGCGATGCAGCCGCGCTGCGCAACGGACTCAACGCCGAGATCTGGGACCACCTGCACAGCTACCCGGGCTATATGCTGCTTGCCCTGATCATCGTGCTGATCTCGGTGTCGCACCATCTGGGGCGCGTCGCAGTGCTCCGGTTCGCCTATCCGTTGCTCGCAGTCACCCTCGTTCAAGCTGCTGTCGGGGTCATTCAGGCCAGAACCGGTTTGCCCGGCCTGCTGGTCGGCACCCACATGGTGCTGGCCTGCCTCGCTGTGGCTGCGATGACCGCAACCGTGCTGGCCGTTGTCGGGCGGGGCCCGGAGAAGATCTCGGTACGCTGAGCGGTCAAGACCGGGCACACATCGCCGTTCGTCGGGCGAGAGGGTCTGAACGACGAAACTCCACGATGTTCCGAGCCTGCATGCCAGCTGACCGTGTGCTCCATGCGGAACGGCAGCGCGCGGTAGGCTGGAATTCGGTACCTCGTTCGTTCAGAAGGGTCGAGAAGTCAATGGCAGATCTCATGTGGGACTCACTCGACGGCAAAGCCGTCGACACCAGCAGAATCTTGGCGGCAGATGCTGTCGAGAAAGTGGGGAACGGGCATCCGGGAACGGCGATGAGCCTCGCCCCAGCCGCGTACCTCCTCTTTCAGAAGGTGATGCGACGTGACCCCTCCGACGAACACTGGATCGGTCGCGACCGGTTCGTCTTGAGCTGTGGCCACAGTTCTCTCACGCAGTATGTGCAGTTGTACCTGGGTGGTTACGGTCTGGAGCTCGACGACCTGAAGGCGCTCCGAACGTGGGGATCCAAGACTCCCGGACACCCCGAGTACGGCCACACCAAGGGTGTCGAAATCACCACCGGTCCGCTCGGGCAAGGTCTCTCGTCGGCTGTCGGGATGGCCTATTCCGCGCGGTACGAGCGTGGACTGTTCGACCCCGACACCGCCGCCGGCGAAAGCCCCTTCGACCACTTCATCTACGTGATTGCCAGCGACGGCGATCTTCAGGAGGGCGTGACCAGCGAGGCATCCTCCCTGGCCGGCCACCAGAAGCTCGGCAACCTGATCGTCATCTACGACAGCAACCAGATCTCGATTGAGGACGACACCAACATTGCGTTCACGGAAGACGTGCACGCCCGGTACGAGGCGTACCACTGGCACGTGCAGGAGGTCGACTGGAAGAAGACCGGCGTCTACCACGAAGACGTGCAGGAACTCCACCGGGCTATCCAGGCGGCCAAAGCAGAGCAGGACAGGCCGTCAATCATCATCCTGAAGACGATCATCGGCTGGCCGAGCCCCGGCAAACAGAACACCGGCGGCATCCACGGCTCCAAGCTGGGCGCCGACGAACTCGCCGCGGTCAAGGAAGTTCTCGGCTTCGACCCTGCGGAACACTTCGTCGTGGCCGACGACGTGATCGCGCACACCCGCCAAGCTGTTGACCGAGGAGCCGCAGAGCGTGCCGAGTGGCAGAAGTCTTTCGATTCCTGGGCGAGCGCACACCCCGAGCGCAAACAGCTTTTCGACCGGCTGCAGTCGGGCAAACTGCCCGATGGCATCGAGGAGGCCCTGCCTGAGTTCGAGGGCGGCACGTCGGTCTCCACTCGCGCCGCGTCCGGCACGGTGCTGAACGCACTGGCCGGACACCTGCCTGAGCTGTGGGGCGGTTCGGCCGACCTCGCCGGCAGTAACAACACCACCATCGAGGGTGCTGCCTCGTTCGTTCCGAGTGAGCACTCGACACACGAGTATGACGGCAACGAGCATGGCAGGGTGTTGCACTTCGGCATCCGCGAGCACGCGATGGCCGCTATTCTCAACGGAATCGTGCTGCACGGCCAGACCCGGCCGTACGGTGGCACCTTCTTGATCTTCAGCGACTACCAGCGCCCCGCGGTGCGACTGGCCGCGCTCATGAACGTTCCCTCGATCTTCGTCTGGACCCACGATTCGGTGGCGCTCGGCGAAGACGGTCCCACCCACCAGCCGATCGAGCAACTTGCGACCCTGCGGGCTATCCCGCAGCTCGACATTGTTCGCCCGGCCGACGCGAACGAGGTCGCCTGGGCCTGGCACACCATTCTGTCGAGGCGAGGTGGCCCGGTCGGGATCGCTCTGACCAGGCAGAACGTACCGGTGTTCGAGCGCGGCACCGGCGACGCCAGCGGTGACACACTCGCCAGCGCGCAGAATGTCTCCCGCGGGGCCTACATCCTGGCAGAGGCTTCGGGCGGCAGCCCAGACGTGATTCTGGTCGCCACCGGCAGCGAGGTGCAACTGGCCCTGGCCGCGCGAGAGACCCTGCGCGGTGAGGGCGTGAACGCGCGCGTCGTCTCGGCTCCGTGCCTGGAGTGGTTCGAGGAGCAGGATGCCGACTACCGCGAGCACGTGTTGCCGCAGGCCGTGCGGGCACGGGTCTCTGTCGAAGCCGGGAGCCCCCTGAGTTGGTACCGCATGCTGGGCGACAGCGGCCGCGCCGTGGCGATCGATCACTTCGGGGCATCTGCCGACTATGAGACCCTGTTCGAGAAATTTGGAATCACCGCCGACCATGTTGTGAGTGCCGCCCGAGAGTCCCTCGCGGCCGCCTCCGGCGCCTCGGCCTAGAAGGAGAACACGATGAGCACAAAGAACATCCCACTGGGCGAACTCTCGGCGGCCGGCGTCAGCATCTGGCTGGACGATCTGTCGCGTGAGCGCATTGTCTCCGGCACCCTGACCGAGCTGATCGACCAGATGCACGTTGTCGGAGTGACCACCAATCCGACCATCTTCGCCAATGCCCTCGCAAAGGGCCACGGCTACGACGATCAGGTCGCGCAGTTGGCGAAGGCCGGCGTTGACCGCGACTCGGCCATTATCGAGATCACCACGCACGACGTCGCGCAGGCCTGCGACCTCTTCCGTGCCACCTACGACGCGACCGCGGGAGTGGACGGCCGCGTCTCCATCGAGGTGGAACCCAGCTTGGCCCACGACTCCGCGGGCACCGTGGCTCAGGCCAAACAGTTGTGGGAGAAGGTCGATCGTCCCAACGTTCTGATCAAGATCCCGGCCACCGTTGAGGGTCTCGAAGCGATCACCGAGACGACCGCGGCCGGAATCAGCGTGAACGTCACCCTCATCTTCAGCCTGTCTCGCTACCGTGAGGTGGTCAACGCCTACCTGACCGGGTTGGAGAAGGCCAAGGCCAACGGCATCGACCTGTCCACCCTGCACTCGGTGGCGTCGTTCTTCGTCTCCCGTGTCGATACCGAGATCGACAAGAGACTGGATGCCATCGGAACGCCCGAAGCCGCCGCGCTGAAGGGCAAAGCCGGTGTCGCAAACGCCCGACTCGCCTACCAGGTGTACGAGGAGTCGTTTGCGTCGGAGCGCGCCAAGAACCTGCTCGCTGGGGGCGCCAACAAGCAACGCCCGCTGTGGGCGTCCACCGGGGTCAAGGACCCAGCACTGCCTGACACCATGTACGTCGTCGAGCTGGTGGCTCCGGAGATCGTCAACACCATGCCAGAGAAGACCATGAACGCGGTCGCCGACCACGGTGAGATTCGCGGCGACACGGTTACCGGCAACTATGACGACGCCAACGCCGTGCTTGACCAGGTGGCCGAACTCGGCATCTCCTATGACGAGGTCACCGAGTTCCTGGAGACCGATGGCGTGGCAAAATTCAGTGCTTCGTGGAGCGAACTCCAGGCCACCGTCGACGAGGCACTGGAGAACGCACGATGAGTTTTCGCATTCAGGTCAGCGGTGCCGTCGAAGACGCGGTGAATCGGTTCGTGCCCACCCTGGTCACCGATCTCGTCGCATCCTCCATCGCCGATTCCAATCCCACGCTCTGGGGTCCGGATGCCGAGGCCGAAGCCGCGGTCAGGCTCGGCTGGGTGGAGGCGGCAATGACCTCGCGGCCGCTGGTCGCGGAGATCACGGCCCTGCGCGACCAGTTGCGGGCCGAGGGCGTCGATCACTTCATTCTGGCCGGAATGGGTGGGTCGTCGTTGGCCCCGGAAGTGATCACAAAGACCGCCGGTGTCGAACTGACGATCCTTGACTCGACGTCACCCGGACAGGTGCTCGACGCGGTGAAGGACCGACTCAAGACCAGCGTTCTGATCGTGTCGTCAAAGTCGGGTTCAACCGTGGAGACCGACAGCCAGAAGCGCACCTGGGAGAGGGCCTTCGCCGACAACGGTGTGGATCCCTTGAAGCGCATCATCATCGTGACCGACCCCGGCTCCCCGATGGACATTTCGGCGCGTCAGGCCGGCTATCGCGTTTTCAACGCTGACCCGAACGTCGGCGGTCGCTATTCCGCGCTCACCGCGTTCGGACTGGTGCCTTCTGGGCTGGCGGGTGCCGACATCGGCCAGCTTCTGGACGAGGCAGACTCGATCGTTCTGCAACTGGCGCTTGATTCCAAAGACAATCCGGGACTGATCCTCGGGGCGGCCATCGCCGGAAACATGCCGCACACGAACAAGCTGGGTATTGTCACCGACGGTACCCACATTGCGGGACTGGGCGACTGGATCGAGCAGCTGCTTGCAGAATCGACCGGAAAGAAGGGCACCGGTGTACTGCCGGTTGTGCTCGACAAACTCGCTCCGGAACTGAGCGAAGTTTTGCCGGACCTTCAGGTCGTGCGCCTGGTCGATGACGCGCACGCCTGGCATCTGATCCCCACGAACCGACACCACGGCGAGATTCTGGTGAGCGGCTCACTCGGTGCGCAGTTCATGGTCTGGGAGTATGCGACAGTCGTGGCCGGGCGCCTGCTCGGCATTGATCCGTTCGACCAGCCCGATGTCGAGAGCGCCAAGGACGCGACCAGGGGCTTGCTCGATGATCGTCCCGAGACTCCCCCGGCGATACACACCGTCAACGGAATCGAGTTGCGCGGCACTCCCGATGTCGTGCGGCCGGGTCTCGCCGAGTCAATCGATGCTCTGATCCAGAGTCTCGGGCCCGACGGTTACATTGCTGTACAGGCATATGTGAATCGGGTGGCGCTGCCCCAAGCCGAGGGGGTGCGCAGCATGTTGGCGGCGCGCAGCGGGCGACCGGTCACTTTCGGCTGGGGACCCAGATTTCTGCATTCCACGGGTCAGTTCCACAAAGGGGGCCCCGCCATCGGCGCTTTTCTGCAGTTGACCGAAGACGCGCCCGACGATCTGGGTATTCCCGATCGGCCGTTCACCTACGGACAACTGATCCAGGCGCAGGCCATGGGAGACGCGGCGGTGCTGGCCGACCACGGGCGTCCGGTGCTCACATTGAACCTGACAAAGCCGGAGGAAAACCTTCTGTCGCTGTTCGAGGCCTTGTCCTGACCGGGCGCGGTATGATTCCGGCGGAGATCACGGCAGAGTCCAATCCGCTCCGTTCACCCTCGGATCGAAGGCTGAACCGCATCGCCGGTCCCAGCAGCCTGATCATCTTCGGTGTGACCGGCGATCTGGCGCGCAAGAAGCTGATCCCCGCGGTCTACGACCTGGCCAACCGGGGACTCCTGCCCCCCGGTTTCGGGCTGGTCGGCTTCGCGCGCCGGGATTGGACCAATGAGCAGTTTCGGGACGTGGTGCACGAGTCGGTCGTTGAGTACGCGCGCACCCCGTTTGACGAGGGCGTCTGGAACCAGTTGGCCGCGGGCATCCGCTTCGTCTCTGGAACCTTCGATGACGCCGACGCATTCACGCGCCTGGGCGAGACGATCAGCGAACTCGACGCGAATCGCGGAACCATGGGAAACCACGCCTTCTACCTCTCGATACCGCCGGACGCCTTTCCGCTCGTCACCGAGAAATTGCGCAACTCGGGTCTGGCCGAGGCCCAGCCAGACCAATGGCGACGGGTTGTGGTGGAGAAGCCATTCGGAAGCAACCTGAAAACCGCGCGGGAGCTGAACGACGTTGTCGAGTCCGTCTTCCCCGCGGATTCGGTGTTCCGCATTGACCACTACCTCGGCAAGGAGACGGTTCAGAACATCCTGGCGCTGCGGTTCGCCAACCAGATGTACGAACCTATCTGGAATGCCAACTACGTCGATCACGTGCAGATCACCATGGCCGAGGACATCGGGGTCGGAGGGCGGGCCGGCTATTACGACGGCATCGGTGCCGCTCGCGATGTGATCCAGAACCACCTGCTTCAGCTCCTGGCATTGACGGCGATGGAAGAACCCGTGTCGTTCGACGCCGCGGACCTGCGCACGGAGAAGGAGAAGATCCTCGCCGCGGTGCGGCAGCCGGCCGACCTGGCCACATCAACCGCACGCGGCCAGTATGCGGGCGGCTGGCAGGGTGGTGAAAGAGTGCTCGGGTTTCTCGAGGAGGACGGGATGAACCCGGATTCTCGCACCGAGACGTACGCAGCCATGCGCCTCGACATCGGCACCCGGAGATGGTCGGGCGTGCCGTTCTACCTGCGTGCCGGAAAACGGCTCGGGCGCCGGGTCACCGAGATCGCCGTGGTATTCAAGCGAGCACCCCAGTTCCTGTTCCAAGAATCACAGACCTCCGAACTGGGTGAGAATGCCCTGGTCATCCGGGTGCAGCCCGACGAGGGCGTGACCATGCGCTTCGGCTCGAAGGTACCCGGCGCCGGATTGCAGGTGCGCGACGTGACCATGGACTTCGGTTACGGCCACGCGTTCACCGAGGCCAGCCCCGAGGCGTACGAACGCCTGATCCTCGACGTTCTCCTGGGAGACCCGCCGTTGTTCCCCCGCCACCGCGAGGTGGAGCTGTCGTGGCAGATCCTCGACCCGATCGTGGAGTTCTGGGAGTCTGCCGGCACGCCCGAGCAGTATCGCCCGGGAACCTGGGGTCCGCCGTCCGCCGACGACCTGCTTGCCCGTGATGGCCGTGTCTGGAGGCGCCCGTGATCATCGACCTGCCGAACACCACCACCAGCCACATCTCACGCAGCCTGGTCACGCTCCGTGAGGAGGGTGGGGCGGTTGCACTCGGACGCGTGCTCACCCTGGTGATCCCGATCTATGTGGGCAATGGTGAGGCAGAGATCGCCGCGGCCAACGACGCGTCCCGTGAGCACCCGATGAGAGTCATCGTGTTGGTGGCAACCGCGGATCCCGATGCGAAGCCGCGGCTGGATGCGCAGATCCGCGTCGGGGGCGATGCCGGTGCGAGCGAAGTGATCGTGCTGCGTGCGTCGGGCGAGGCCGCCAGCGATGAGCAGTCACTGGTCACCGGTCTGCTGTTGCCCGATGCGCCGGTCGTCGTCTGGTGGCCGAAAGTCGTGCCCGAGATCCCATCGATGTCGTCCCTCGGCAGGATCGCGCAGCGTCGCATCACCGATGCCGCCGCGCAGCCGTCGCCACACGACGCCCTGCTGCACCTGGCGCAGTCGTATGCCCCCGGCGACACCGACTTCTCGTGGACGCGGCTCACCCTCTGGCGTGCCCAGCTAGCTGCGGTGCTCGACCAGCCGCCGTACGAGCCGATTCTCGATGTGGCCGTCTCAGGCGCAGCCGACTCCCCCTCGACGATCCTCCTGGCCGCCTGGTTGCGCCTGCAGCTCCGCGTTCCGGTAGAACTGACCAAGCTCCCAGCCTCTGAACACACCGCGGGCATCCACGGGGTCACCCTGCGCCGCGCCTCCGGCACCGTTGAGCTGGAACGCGCCGTACCCGGGGTCGGAACGCTGCGGCTGCCGGGACAGCCGGTACAGGGGCTGAGCCTGCCCAGACGGGGCCTTCGGGACTGTCTGGCTGAGGAACTGCGCAGGCTCGACCCTGACGACCTGTACGGTGAAGTGATCACCCGGGGCATCGAGATGCTCGAACACCCGGCTGACACAACCCCCATCCCGCCCCAGGCAGAAGGAGTAGGACAACAATGAATTCTCAGTCTCGAGTACTGGTCCACCACGACAAGAACACTCTGATGACCGCGGTCGGTGATCTGTTCGTGGTCACAGCGAAGGAACTGCTGGCCGAACAGGAGTCGATGCACGTCGTGCTCACCGGCGGATCGGTCGGCATCGGCTGCCTTGCGGCCATCGGCGAGTCTTCGGACCGTGACAGTATCGACTGGGCGCGCGTGCACCTCTGGTGGGGTGATGAGCGGTGGCTGCCCGCCGGCGATGCAGAACGCAACGACCAACAGGCCGACGACGCGTTACTGGCAAAGATTTCGATCCCACCGGCGAATGTGCACCGATTCCCGGCGTCGGACGCTGGCATGGAACTCGATGCGGCAGCGCAGGCCTACGAGGCGGATCTCGCTGGTTTCGGCGTCGAAGACGGCTTGCCCAGGTTCGACGTGACTTTTCTGGGGGTCGGCCCTGACGCTCACATCGCATCGCTGTTCCCCGACAAGGAGGAGATCCGGGTGACCGGGCGGAATGTGGTTCCGGTCAGGAACTCTCCCAAGCCGCCACCCGAGCGCCTCAGCCTCACGTTGCCGGCGATCAACTCCTCTGACCGCGTCTGGCTGGTGTTGGCGGGAGAAGACAAGGCGTCAGCACTGGGGCTGGCCCTGGCCGGCGCCAGCCCGAACGAGGTTCCGGTTGCCGGGGTGGCCGGGCAGCTGCGCACCATGTTCTTCGTCGACGAGGCCGCCGCCGCAGAAGTACCGGCCGAGTTGATTGCGCCTGACTACTGATCCGCGCTCTCTCGGCGCTCGCCTCGCGACCGCTCGCCCAACGGGGTAGCCCCTGCCGGGCAAGCGGATCGCAGAGAGGCATCAACACGACGTCGCGGTGTAGACTCCCGCGGGTCGACGGATCCGACGAAGAAGGATCGCCTGAAAGCCCGCTCGGGTGCAGCCCGGTGCGGTTTCGTCTGGTGCGGGAACCCTAGCTTGTGAGGGTTCCGCGACGCCGGCGGAGTTGCATGAGCGCATCCTCCAGGAGGGTCTTTGCCTCGTCCTCGGTACGACGCTCTTTCACGTAGGCCAGGTGGGTCTTGTACGGTTCGACCTTCGCCTCAACCGGCGGGTTGGCCTGGTCGCGGCCGGCGGGCAGACCCGACGACGGTGAATCGATGATCTCGGGGATGTCTTCGTCTGCAACATTCGCAGCGAAGTAGCGCACTGTCTCATTCCCCAGTGCGTCCCAGTAGCAGACCTTGACCCGTTCGGCGTGGTAGCCGTGGTCCTGCTCCCCCATGGGGCCGGCACCGACCCTGGATCCACGAATTGCGCTGCCGCCTGTTGCCATTGTTTAAAGCCCCGATTCCAGTTTGGTGATGAGTCCGATAACGATCACGCTGGCCATCCAGATGATCCCGAGGATGACGGTGATTCTATTGAGGTTGCGTTCGGCGACACCGGACGAGCCGAGGTTCGAGGTCACACCTCCGCCGAACATGTCGGAAAGGCCACCCCCACGACCCTTGTGCAGCAGAATCAGCAGCGTCAGCAAGAGGCTCGATATCGCGAGCACAACTATCATGACTACCTGGAGGATTTCCACAAAAGACCTTTCCTAAGCGACTGTCTGGTGATCTGTCGATTGTTCACGACATGATGACGACCACGAATGATTATAACCTGTCCGCCGCCGACCGGCGGGCCGCTCAGCTTCCCACGTGCTTCTGGTAGCGCACAATACTGGCGAAAGCGGCCAGATCGAGGCTGGCACCGCCGACCAGGGCACCGTCGATGTTCGGCTCACGCATGTAGCCGGCGATATTGCTGGGAGTCACGGAACCGCCATACAGGATGCGCGTCCGTGAAGACATCTCGTCGCCGCCGTGTTCCTGCAGTGTGTTTCGTAGGGCAACCGCCACCGATTCTGCTTGGTCAGCCGTTGCCGGCTCTCCCGAGCCGATTGCCCAGACCGGCTCGTACGCGACGACGATTTCGGCAGATCCGGGCACTGAATCGAGCGCACGCTGCAGTTGGGCCACCGGAATCGCACTGGGACCGTGTGCTTCGAGGTCTTCTGCTGATTCTCCGACGCAGATCACCGGCACCAGGCCGTGCCTGAGTGCCGCCTGCACCTTGCGTGCGACCAGGGCATCGTCCTCGGCGTGCAGGGTGCGGCGCTCGGAGTGGCCGATGAGCACGTAACGGCAGTCCAGTTTGGCCAGGAATGCGGCAGAGACCTCCCCGGTGTACGCCCCCGACTCGTGTTCGGAGACGTCCTGCCCGCCGTAGGTCAGCGCGAGCTTGTCAGCAGCGATCAACGTCTGCACACTTCGCAGGTCGGTGAACGGCGGAAAGATCGCCGCTTCGACGGCATCGAAGTCATGGGCGGCGTCCTTCAGACTCCACGCGAGCTTCTGCACGAACGCAATCGCCTGCAGGTGATCGAAGTTCATCTTCCAGTTGCCCGCGATCAGCGCGGTGCGCTTGTTCACAGCCATCCGAGTGCCTCCAGACCCGGCAGGCGCTTGCCCTCGAGAAACTCCAGGCTGGCACCCCCGCCCGTTGAGATGTGACCGAACTGTTCATCTGAGAAGTTCAGGATTCGAACCGCAGCAGCGGAGTCGCCCCCGCCGACCACGGTGAGGCCGTCAACCTCGGTGAGAGCCTGCGCCACAGTTCGGGTTCCCTCCGCGAAAGCAGAGAACTCGAAAACACCCATCGGTCCGTTCCAGAAGACCGTGGCCGAAGAGCTGATCACCTGGGCGAAGCGCGCGGCACTGTCCGGGCCGATATCCAGCCCGATCCCGGCCGCGCCGAATTCACCCCCGACCATGTCTTCCGCCGGAAGTACCGCGTGGGCCGCATCCGGGGCGAATCCGGCCGCCACGACCACATCCGTGGGCAACACGACGTTCACACCGAGCGCGTCTGCACGGGCGAGGTATCCTTTCACGACGTCGATCTGGTCGGCTTCGAGCAGGCTCGCACCGGTCTGGTAACCGAGGGCGGCCAAGAAGGTGAACATCATGCCACCCCCGATGACGATGTTGTTCACGCGCGGCAGCAAGTGATCGATGACGCCCAGCTTGTCAGAGACCTTCGAGCCGCCCAACACGACCGTGTACGGCGTGGCGGGCGACTGGGTGAGGCGCTCGAGAACCCCCAACTCGGTCTCGATGAGCGTGCCGGCGGCGCTCGGCACGAGGTGGCTGAGTTCGTAGACACTGGCCTGCTTGCGGTGCACCACACCGAAGCCGTCCTGAACGACGGCATCGGCCATGCCGGCCAGCTGGCCGGCGAACCCGCGCCGCTCCGTCTCGTCCTTGCTGGTCTCACCGGGGTTGAACCTGAGGTTCTCCAACACCACGATCTCGCCATCGACGAGTGAGGCGACGCGGCTCGACGCCTCGTCCCCAACCGTTTCAGGTACGAAGCCGACTGTCTGGCCCAGTAACTCCCCCAGGCGCATGGCAACGGGCTGAAGACTGAACTTCGTGTCCTGCGCGCCCGCCGGTCGCCCGAGGTGGCTGATCACGACCACGCGCGCTCCCTGGCTGGTCAACGCCTTGAGCGTGGGGATCGAGGCGCGGATCCTCCCGTCATCCGTGATGGTGCCCTCATCGAGAGGCACGTTCAGGTCACAACGGACGATGACCCTCTTACCGGTCAACGATCCCAGCGAATCGAGTGTGCGCAGTGTCATCGACTTCCTCTCAGAGCCCGGACGCGACGAGTGCTGTCAGGTCAAGCAGACGGCTGGAGTAGCCCCATTCGTTGTCGTACCAGGCCGACAACTTGACCTGGTCGCCGACAACCCGGATCAGGCCGGCATCGAAGATGGCCGAGTGGGGGTCGCCAACGATGTCGCTGGAGACGATCTCATCCTCGGTGTACTTCAGGATGCCCTTCATCGGGCCCTCGGCCGCAGCGCGATACGCGTCGGCGATCTGCTCGACCGTGGCGATACGGGTGGCCTTGACGGTGAGGTCGGTCAGTGACCCGGTCAACACGGGGACGCGGAGCGCGAACCCGTCGAGCTTTCCGGCCAGTTCCGGCAGAACCAGACCAATGGCCTTCGCGGCGCCCGTGGTGGTCGGAATGATGTTGGCGGCGGCTGCACGGGCACGACGCAGGTCGCGGTGCGGCCCGTCCTGCAGGTTCTGGTCGGCCGTGTAGGCGTGCACCGTGGTCATCAACCCGTGCTCGATACCAAAATTGTCGAGGAACACCTTCGCCATCGGAGCCAGACAGTTGGTCGTGCAGGACGCGTTCGAGATCACGTCATGCGCGGCCGGGTCGTAGTCCTTGTCGTTGACGCCCATGACGAACGTGGGAATCTCACCCTTGCCCGGCGCGGAAATGATCACCTTGCGGGCGCCGGCGTCGATGTGTTTGCGGGCATCGTCCGCCTTCGTGAAACGACCGGTCGATTCGATCACGATGTCGACGCCGAGTTCCGCCCACGGCAGGTTCGCCGGGTCTTTCTCCGAGAATGCGCGAATCGTCTTGCCGTTGACCTGGATATTGTCCTCGTCGTATTCGACGGAGGCATCGAGCCGCCCGGCCACGGTGTCGTACTTCAACAAGTGGGCGAGCACCGAGTTATCGGTCAGGTCGTTGATGGCGACCACTTCGAATTCGCGGTCCTGGCTGAGGAGGATCCTCAGGTAGTCGCGGCCGACCCGGCCAAAACCGTTGATTCCGATCTTTACGGACATGTGTGTACTCCCGATATTTTCTGTCTGCGCAATCGTGCGCAATCGAAGGGTCGGTTGACCCTGTTGTGGTGGGTGGTCTGCGAAGCCGGCCGGAGGGTCCGTGGTTCTCGGCCGGCTGAGAAACTGCCTAGGACAGAAGCAGGAGGCCTGCAGTCTTTTCGCGTGCAGCCTGGAAACGCTTCTCGACGTCGTCCCAGTTGGTGATGTTCCAGAAGGCCTTCACGTAGTCAGCTTTCACGTTCTTGTAGTCGAGGTAGAACGCGTGCTCCCACATGTCGAGAAGGAGAACGGGGACGGTGGCCGTGGCCATGTTCGACTGGTGGTCGTAAAGCTGCTCGATGATCAGTCGCTCCCCCAGGCTGTCCCAGGCGAGAATCGACCAGCCGGAACCCTGGATGCCCATCGCCGACGCGGTGAAATGCGCCTGGAACTTCTCGAATGAGCCGAAGTGCTCATCGATGGCTGCGCCCAGCTCCCCGGAGGGTGCACCGCCGCCGTCCGGGCTCAGGTTGTTCCAGAACACGGTGTGGTTGACGTGGCCGGCGAGGTTGAAAGCCAGGTCCTTCTGCAGCTTGTTGATATTGCCGAGATCGTTGTTGTCGCGTGCTTCGGCCAGCTTGGCAATGGCGGTGTTCGCGCCGGTGACATAGGCCTGATGGTGCTTGTCGTGGTGCAACTCCATGATCGTGCCGCTGATGTGGGGCTCGAGGGCGGAATAGTCGTAGGGCAGATCGGCGAGTGTGTAATCAGACATTGGGTACATCCTCCATGGTGTCAGGCCGGACTCAGCGCCGGCTCAGCGAATACGCAACATCCCCAAGTCTATCCCCGTGCCTCGAGGCGACGGAGAATCGATCAGTCCAACTCTGGCGGCAGGTTCGCATCGGTGCCAGGAACGCCCAATTCCACCGCGCGCTTGTCGGCGAGGGCGAGCAGGCGCCGGATTCGGCCTGCGACTGCGTCTTTGGTCATCGGGGGCTCGGCATGGTGCCCGAGCTCATCAAGGCTCGCGTCTCGGTGACTCAGCCGCAGCTCACCGGCGTAGCGAAGGTGTTTGGGTATCGAGTCGCCCAGGATCTCCATCGCTCGTTCCACACGGGCGCAGGCGGCGACGGCGGCCTGCGCCGAACGTCGCAGGTTCGCGTCGTCGAAGTTGACCAGCCGGTTCGCTGTCGCACGAACTTCGCGGCGCTGTCGCAACTCGCGCCAGGTCTCGACCGCTTGGTGCGCGCCCATGCGCACCAACATGTCGGCGATCGCGTCACCGTCGCGAATGACGACTCGGTGAACGCCTCGAACCTCTCGTGCCTTGGCGGGAACGCCCATCCTGCCGGCGGCGCCGACGATGGCCATTGCAGACTCCGTGCCGGGGCAGACGATCTCCAACGCCGAGGAGCGCCCCGGGTCGGTCAGCGTGCCGGCCGCAAGAAACGCACCACGCCAGATCGCTGCCAGATCGTCGCGTGAACCAGTGGTCAACTTGTTGGGCAGGCCGCGCACCGGTCGTTTGCGTTGGTCGAGCAGGCCGGTCTGCCTGGCCAGGGTCTCGCCGCCTTCGATCACGCGGACCAGGTACTGCTCGGTGCGACGCAGACCTGACGCGGGAATGACGCTCACCTGGCTGGTCGCGCCGTAGAGTTCGGCGAGGTCACGGCGTACTCGTTGCACCAATGCCCGGCTGTCGAGTTCGCTCTCGATCGCGATGCGGTTGGAGATCATGTGAAGTCCACCGGAGAACCGGAGGATCGTGGCCACTTCAGCCGCTCGTTGGGCGGTCTTCTTGACCCCGAGAGCGGTCAGTTCGTCTTTGACCTGCGCGGTGAGAGCCAATCGTGATTCCTTTTCTGGTGCTGATGCTGGTGATTCGTGGAGTTGGGAACTGCCCCGGGGAACAGTCGGCAGTC
>CAJDUP010000059.1_pt1 | contig 16928 bp, 14 predicted proteins | sample 7391181 | NCBI WGS metagenome assembly CAJDUP01 (sample SAMEA7055690, study PRJEB34461) | soil metagenome | biome: terrestrial ecosystem; feature: Peninsula; material: soil | place: Antarctica | collected 2016
TGAAACTGCAGCGGGAACCCGTCTACACCAGTGCGATCGTCGCCGGCCGCGGGTTGTTTGGTTTCTGGCGGCTGAAGCCCACAGTCGTGGGTGCGGACCACATCCCGGATTCTGGCGGGGCCGTCTTCGCGATCACCCACTTCGGATACCTTGACTTCGCTCTTGTCGAGTGGGTCACCTGGCTGCACAACCGTCGCCGGGTTCGGTTTCTGGCGAAGAAGAGCGTGTTCGACAAGCCGGTCGTCGGTTCACTCCTGCGGGGCATGCGGCACATCAGCGTCGACATGACCGCCGGCGCCGCCGCCTATCGAAACGCGGTCGATGCATTGGCACGCGGCGAACTGGTCGGTGTCTTCCCCGAGGCCGGCGTGAGCGCGTCATTCGACGTGCGCGCCCTCAAGTCGGGAGCCGTGCGCCTTGCCCAGGAGGCAGGTGTGCCGATCATTCCGATCGCCGTCTGGGGCGGGCACCGCCTGCTCACGAAGAACCGAAAGATCCGCTTCCGGGAGCGATTCGGGATACCGGTGAGCTTCGCGTTCGGGGCACCCATCGTCGTCACCGAAGGCGCAGACGTCAAAACGGAGACCTCGCGCCTGCGAGAGACGCTGCAACGTCTGGTCGACAGGCTCCAGACCGAATACCCGGTCGACGGCACCGGGAAGTGGTGGCAGCCCCGGGCACGCGGCGGGACGGCACCCACTCCGCAGGAGGCCATGCAGGCTGATGCCGAGCGCGACCGACGCCGGGCCGAAGCAGCCTCCGGCAAGTAGACGCGGTACGACTCCTGCACGCCTTGGGTTGCAGGCTGGGCAGTCGAGCGGTGGGTGCGCGAACGCTGCGCCGGCGTACGCCATCCGATCGGGCGCTGACCAATCACAACGATCGGCGATCTCGAGTCGATCCTCGTCCCGCAGATCCTTGAACCCCCGATATCTTCATGATCCGAACCATTGCGGGGTTAAACGACTTCGGGCCGTTTCCCGGTGGGGAAACGGCCCGAAGCGAAGAAGATCGCGTTGTCTTCGACGAGTGCTCAGCGGCGCAGTCCGAGTCGCTCGATCAGTGTGCGGTATCGAATGATGTCGACATCCGACAGGTAACCGAGCAGACGGCGACGCTGGCCAACCAGCAGCAACAGCCCACGACGTGAGTGGTGGTCGTGCTTGTGCGATTTCAGGTGCTCGGTGAGATCCTTGATGCGCGTGGTCAACATCGCAATCTGGACCTCAGGGGAACCGGTGTCGCCTGGGTGGGTTGCAAACTCTTCGATGATCGCCTTCTTGACGTCTGGTTCGAGTGCCATAGATGGATCCCCTTTTCTTCTTGTTGCGCGGTGCCCGGCACCTTGTGTGTGGGCTCTCTTTATCCGCGGCCGTTAGACGGCAACCGAGTTATTCTAGCAGAGTCCTGGGGTTCACTCGCATGTGACGACAAGAACGGTCGGGGTAGCCTGAAAACGAGCCGCCCACTCAGCAGCCTGCGGCGCACGATCTCCAGGTTCCAGGTGACCCGATGGCCGAACAACGACATGATCCTCCGGCTCCTTCCCCGGCAGATCATCAGCCGCCGCAGCGGCGTCCGCGCGAACGCCGAACCGACCACAGGGCCGATCGCCCCGGATTGTCCGTGACCGGTTCCCGCGGGTGGTGGACAGTGGAGTCCGGCGCACCCTGGATTGCGATCATGCTGATCACCAGTGGTTTCCATTTCTTTCGGGGGGCAGCGGTTGACGGTGTGATCTTTCTGGTGGTCGCCCTGCTTCTGCTGGCGGACGGCACAGGGTTGATTCCACCTGCCCGGTTTCGGCTCCATCTGCCGCACGGCCGGGTACTGTTCGCGCTTGCCATCGTGCTCGGCGTTCCGATGGTTCTCGCCCCTCGCTACAGTGCGACCGAAACACTCATTCTGTCTGCGCTCGGTGCGGTGATTCTCGTGGCGGTCTGGGCGGACCCACCGGCTGAACCGCACTCCGCGCGGGCTGCACCCATCCGAACCGACGGCGGTGCACGAAACTCGCACGCCGGGCGCCGGGCGGCCGTCTTGTGGATCATTCTGGGGCTGGTTCTGTGCCTGTGGGAGCTGTCCGCCTATTTTCTCGGTCGACCCTCGCCCGCAGCGGAGTACAACTTTCCGCCGCTGTCCGACCTGGTCGGCCCGATGCTCGACACCCTGGTCGGCCGCACCCTGTTGGTCGCTGCCTGGATTCTCGGCGGAATCGCCCTGTTGCATCGAGGGAGGAGCGCATGATTCGGATGATCACGATTCTCGGCTTCTTTCTCGAAGGAGTGTTCGCCCTGACCCTGGTGGTCTGGTCGAGGCTCAACTCGGCCAGTCTGGCCACGTTCGGCAGTCTTCTGGACCAGGTGATGCGCCGGCGAGCAGCCCGGGTCACCCTGGTCGTGTTCTGGTGGTGGTTGGCCTGGCACTTCCTGGTCGTACCGCCAGGCGTCTGAGCACCACCTGCCGGCGCGATTCACCCCTGTGGGCCCGGCGAGCCGGTGGCCCGACCCGGTGCTGACTAGGCTGAAGCCTGATCCGGCGTGCCAACCCTGGGAGAGCACATGACATCACCTGGCCCAACCCTGTTGGAGCGACTCGAGCGCGGCATCGGCGCACCGTTCGCGCGCGTCGATGCCGCCGAGATCTCCGACCTCGTCGCCGACAAGTGGGGATTGCAGCCGACAGCAGTGAGCCGTATCGACACCGAGCGCGACGACACCTTTATCGTTGAGGTCTCCGACACGTCGTTTCTGCTCAAGGTCTCCCACCCCGATGACGACCCGATCGACATCGACCTGCAGTCCGAAGCGATGGCCCACGTTCTGGCCCGCGACCCCGCGATCCCTGTGCAACAGATCATCGAGACGGTGCACGGCGGCACCTCCACCCAGAGTCACGGCCGCATTGTTCGCCTGTGCACCTTCCTTCCGGGAGCACTTCTGAACGACGTCGGCGCGACCACCGGTCAGTTGCAGGCCTGTGGGCGCATGCTCGCACGCCTGACCCGCGCGCTGCACGACTTCGAGCATCCGGCCGCCGACCGCTTTCTGCCGTGGGACCTGCAACACGTCGACGAGTTCGATGCGCTGTTGCCGCTGGTCGATCCCGATCGCCGGCGGCCACTCGAACGAGTTCTCGACCACCTGCGGGCTGAGACACTCCCTGCCCTGAAACTCACCCGGCAGCAGGTCGTGCACAACGACTTCCACGGCGGCAACCTCATCGCCGACCCCGCCTCCGAGAAGTTCATCACCGGCATCCTCGATTTCGGCGACACGGTGCGCAGCTACCTGGCCGCCGACCTCGCCGTCGCCATGTCGTACGCCGGCATGTATGCGGTGAACGACAATCCGGATGGCCGGGCGAGCGACCCGTGGGCGGCGGCATCCGCGCTGCTGATCGGATACAGCCAGGTGATCGGACTCACGGTCGACGAGTTGGGCCTGATCCCCGACCTCGTGCTGGGGCGGCTCGCCCAGCGCATGCTGCTGGCCTCGTGGTGGGGGGCGCACGCCCCGCAGAACGCCGCCTACACCGGCCGTAATCTGGAGGTCACCTGGCGACAGTTCTGCGATCTGAGCGCCGCGCGGCCCCGGTAGGCGCCCCCGTCAGGCACGGACCCGTCGCGCCCACCGGGTCAGGGCTGCCGCCTGGCCATCACCGTCGGACCAATCTTTGGCGGCGGTGTGCGGGTGCCGGTCACCAGCCAGCCCACGGCCTCCAGCCCCAGCAGCACCAGCTGCCCGAGAAAGCCCGCCACCATGAACGGTGCGAGGAACGCGCCGCAGTAGGTCACGACCAGGAAGGCCATCGCGTCGCGCCACCAGACGAGACCAGTCGCGGCAGGCAACGCCAACAGCGCGAGCATCCACCACGAGAACGCACGTTCGGAGCCGCCCCCACCGATCGCCACCGCCACAACCGCATAGAGCAGCAGCACCCCAATGATCGCGTGCACGGTCATCACGACCGCCTGGAGGCGTCGGAACTCCCAGAACTTCTGGATGGCGACCGCCGCCCACATGATCCACGATCGGGTCGCCGAGATCGAACTCTCGATCAACGCGATGCGGAACAGGCGATCCGCACTCCTCCGGCGGCCCAGGCGCGTGGCCGGGTCGCCGTGACGGGCCTCATCGCTCAAGTGGTCGTGCAGCAGGGCGGCGCTGGTCTGCCGGCCGTAGCTGGCGATCAGACCCCAGAAGACGGTGGGCACCGAGGCCAGGTCGGTCTGGTTGTCACCGACCGCCGGGCGATCCGGATCATGGGCCGGGATCTGAACGCGTTCTGATTCCGGACGCCCGACCTCGAGAAAGCTGATCGGCTCCAGCAGCTGAAAGTGCCGAGGGGCCCGTTGCAACAGATAGATCCGGTCGAGGGGCTGGCCGTGCTCGTCAAAGAATGGCATCGTGAGTCCATGATGCCCTGCCAGATCCTTCCGCCCTACCTCCTGGAGAAGATCGCCGCCTGCGAGCGCCCCGAAATGGCGCACGCGGCGACGGCGGCACGCAGGTCGCTGGTGCACGACGCCCCGTTGCGTCGACTGGGCGACCGCTCGCTGGCCACCGACCAGCCGTCACCGGTGCCACGGATTGCCGACCCTGCCACGCCTGTCGAATCCGGCCCAACGCCCACGGTCAACCGAACAGTATCGGATGCCGACGGGTCCGAAAACCTGCCGGGCACTATCGTGCGCACCGAAGGTGGCCCGGTCACCGCCGACATCGCCGTCACCGAGGCCTATGACGGGCTCGGCGACACCTGGCGCCTGTACTGGGAGGCGTATGGTCGAAACTCGGTCGACGGCCGGGGGCTGCCGCTGGATGCGACCGTGCACTACGGGCAGGACTACGACAACGCGTTCTGGAACGGGCGGCGCATGGTTTTCGGCGACGGTGACGGCCAGTTGTTCAACCGGTTCACGATTTCGCCGAGCGTCATCGGCCACGAACTCACCCACGGGGTGACCCAGTACACCGCGAACCTGGTCTACCAGGGCCAGTCGGGCGCCCTGAACGAGTCGGTCTCAGACGTCTTCGGGGCACTGGTCGAACAGTTCGCCAGGGGCCAAAGAGCGAATGAGGCGAGTTGGCTGATCGGCGAGGGCCTGTTCACCGCGCAGGTGCACGGAGTGGCGCTGCGCTCGATGAAGGCGCCGGGCACCGCGTACGACGACCCGGTGTTGGGCAAGGACCCGCAGCCGGCAGACATGGCAGGTTTCGTCACAACCGATTCGGATGCTGGCGGCGTACACCTGAACTCCGGCATTCCGAACCATGCGTTCTACCTGGCGGCCAGCACCCTCGGCGGGTACGCGTGGGAGACTGCGGGGCAGATCTGGTACGACACCCTCACCGGCGGCCTTGCAGCCACCAGCGACTTCGCCGCCTTCGCACAGGCCACAGCACGGGCCGCGGCAGTTCGCTTCGGAGGTTCCTCGGCCGAACACACGGCCGTGCTGGGTGCTTGGAAAACGGTGGGGGTGCTGCCGGGGTGAGCCGGCAGTAGCATCACGGTATGAAGGTTTATGTTTCTCGTGTGGGCGGGGTGGCCGGCATCCGGCTCACCTGGCAGGTGCGGGTCGATGAGCAACCCGATGCCGACAGTTGGTGGCGGCTGCTCGAGGACCTGCCGTGGCAGAGTGCGCCGAGCGGGCCGGTCGAGCCCGACCGGTTCTGTTACGAGATCAAGGCGGAGCCGCACGAGGCGGTCATCGCCGAGAATGAACTCGACGGTCCCTGGCGGGAATTGGTCGACCGTGTTCAGAGGGCCGACACCGATTCGCGCTGATGGCCGACCCCACCAGTTACTTCACCGGCGCTCAGCGCAACCTGCTGCCTGAGAAGACCCGGGACCTCATCGGGCGGCGCGAACACGCCCTCGGTTCGGCCTACCGCCTGTTCTACGAACAGCCGATCGAGTTCGTGCGCGGTTCAGGGACCAAGCTCTACGATGCCGACGGCGTGGAATACCTCGACGTCTACAACAATGTTCAAAGTGTCGGTCACGCCCACCCACGGGTCACGGCCGCGATCAGCGACCAGTCCGCCCTGCTGAACACGCACACCCGGTACCTGCACCGCGGCATCGTCGACTATTCGGAGCAGCTGCTGGCGACCATGCCCGCCGTGCTCGACACCGTGATGTACGCCTGCACCGGCTCCGAGGCCAACGATCTGGCCCTGCGGCTGGCCAAACACGCGACCGGCCGCCGCGGCGTCATTGTCACCGCCAACGCGTATCACGGCACCAGCACCGAGGTCGCGGCCATCTCGCCATCCCTGGGTGGGCCGAGCAGCATCGCCGAGTGGGTGCGGATCGTTCCGGCCCCGTGGGGCGACGGCACTGGCTGGGCCGCCGAGATCACCGACGCGATCGCGTCGCTGGAAGCGGCCGGCCACGGGCTGGCAGCACTCGTCACCGACACCATCTTCTCCTCCGACGGGGTTCTGCCAGGCGGGCCTGCCGGGTTCCTCCGCCCGGCAGTTGATGCAGCGCACGCGGCCGGCGGGTTGTTCATCGCCGACGAGGTGCAGGCGGGTTTCGGCCGGCTGGGAGCGGGCATGTGGGGGTTCGCCCGGCACGAAGTCGTGCCTGATCTCGTCACACTGGGCAAACCGATGGGCAACGGCTACCCGGTCGCCGCGGTCGTTGCGCACAGAGCAATCGTGGATGCGTTCGGGCACGACGTTCGGTACTTCAACACCTTCGGAGGCAGCCCCGTGCAGATTGCTGCCGCACAGGCCACCCTCAATGTGCTGCGCGACGAGGCTCTGATCGACAATGCGCGTCGAGTCGGCGGCTACCTCGTCGACGGCATTCTCGAGGTCGCAGGCGGCCACGACGCGAACGTGGCCGTGCGGGGCGCCGGTTTGTTCATCGGTGTCGACCTCTGCACCCCCGACGGCGCTCCCGACGGCGACAGGGCGATCGCTGTGGTGAACGAACTGCGCGCCAGACGGGTGTTGATCAGTGCATCCGGGTTGCACACCAATGTGCTGAAAGTCAGGCCACCGTTGCCGTTCTCAGCCTCCGACGCCGATCGTTTCCTCACCGAGTTGGATGGCGCCCTGTCAGCGGTCTGAGCCCAGGTGAGACCAGGCGAGTTCGGCGAGCGCCGCGGCCTGGTCGGCGAGCACCTCATCGTCGAACAGCACCCGCGGTGAGTGGTTGTACTCCGCGGTGGCCAGGTCGACGTCCGGCGGGCTGGCCATCAGAAAGATGAACGTGCCCGGCACCTCCTGGAGCACGAATGAAAAGTCCTCCGACCCCATCACCGGTTGTTCTGCCCGTTGCACGCGGTTCTCACCGAACACACCGCGCAGGTGACTGATTGCGGCCTCCGTCTCGACGGCGTGGTTGACGGTGACCGGGTACTGAGTGATGAACGTGGTCGTGGCGGTGCAGCCGTGGGCGGCCGCGATCGATTCGACGAAGTCGGGCAGTTCTTCGCACAACTGTGCTTGCGTCGCGGCGGACAGCGTGCGCACGGTGGCCCCCAGCGACGCGTTGTCGGGGATCACGTTGGACGCAGCGCCGGCAGCGAGCTGGGTGACGGTGAGCACGATCGGGTCGAAGACGTCGAACCGACGGGTGACATAGGTCTGCAGCGCGGTGACCAGCTCGGCCACCACCGGAACCGGATCACGGGACATCTGCGGTTTCGACCCGTGCCCACCCGCCCCGTGCACGATCACCTGCAGCTCGTTCGCCCCCGCCATGATGGTGCCGGGCCGGGTGGTGAAGACCCCACGCGGACCAGGCACGACGTGGATCGCGTAGGCTGCTGCGGGTTTCTCACCGCTGGCGTCCAGCAGCCCCTCGTCGAGCATGACCTTCGCCCCGCCGTCACCCTCTTCGCCCGGTTGGAACATGAACACCACGTTCCCGGCGAGTACGTGCCTGCGCGCGGCCAGCAGCCGGGCGGCACCGACCAGGCCGGCCACATGCAGGTCGTGTCCGCAGGCATGCATGTTCTGATTGGTGGATGCGTACTCGAGGCCGGTCAACTCGACAACCGGCAGCGCGTCCATGTCCCCGCGCAGCAGCACCGTCGGGCCGGGCCGGGCTCCGCGAAGCACGGCGGTGACCGACGTCGTTTCAGAACCCAGCGTGATCTCCAGCTCGAGGCCGTCGAGTGCATCCAGAACGGCGGCCTGGGTTTCAGGCAGCACGAGTCCGACCTCCGGCGCCCCATGCAACCGGCGCCGGAGGGCGACCAACTCGGGCAGAATTTCGGTGGCCTCGTCTACGAACGTCATGGTGATCCTCGCCTCTGGGGCCGGCCCACCGCCGCCGGCGACCGGGTCAGATCAGCTTACGCCGAGCAGGTCGATCACGAAGATCAAGGTCTTGCCCGAGAGCTGGTGCCCGCCGCCGGCGGGACCGTAGGCCAGCTGTGGCGGGCAGACCAACTTGCGGCGACCACCGACCTTCATGCCGGGGATGCCCTCCTGCCAGCCGGCGATCAAGCTGCGAAGCGGAAAGTTGATCGACTGGCCACGGCTCCAGCTCGAATCGAACTCCTCGCCCGAGGAGTACTCGACACCCAGGTAGTGCACGTCCACCGTGGAACCCGCTTGTGCCTCGGCACCGTCGCCGACCGTGATGTCGGTGACCTCGAGCTGGTCGGGGGCGGGCCCGGTGGGGGCGTCGATCTCTGGCTTCTGTGAATTAGTCATTCGACCATCCAACACGAAAAAGGCGGCTCGTCAAAGTTGGGCCGGGCTTTCCCAGGCAGAGTGCCCGAATTCTAGATGACTCCCATGGCGAGCATGGCATCGGCGACTCGGGTGAAGCCGGCGACGTTGGCGCCGAGCACGTAGTTGCCCGGCTCCCCGTATTCTTCGGCGGCCCGGGCGCACCGCTCGTGGATGCCCGCCATGATCGCCTCAAGCTTCGACTCGGTGAGCTCGAACGACCAGGAGTCCCTGGATGCGTTCTGCTGCATCTCCAGCGCTGATGTTGCCACGCCGCCCGCGTTGACCGCCTTGGCCGGGCCGAACAACACATTCGAGTTCTGGAACACGTGCAGCGCTTCCGGGGTGGAGGGCATGTTGGCGCCCTCTGCGATCGCGAGCACTCCCCCGTCGACCAGTGCGCGAGCATCCGCCTCGTCGATCTCATTCTGGATCGCGCACGGCAGGGCAACGTCGACTCGGGTGGACGCGGCCAATTGCCAGATGCTGGAACCGGCCCGGAACTCGGCTGAGCGCCCGCGTCGTTCGGCGTAGTCCGAGACGCGCCCCCGATCGACCTCTTTCACCTCGCACAGCAGATCCAGGTCGATGCCGTCGGAATCGTAGACGACCCCGCTCGAGTCGGAGGTGGCGATCACGGTGCCGCCCAACTGGTGAACCTTCTCGATCGCGTACAACGCCACATTGCCGGAACCGGAGACCAGCACCTGCGTGCCGTCAAGGTCCTGGCCGCGCTCGGCGAGCATCCGCTCGGTGAAGAAGACCGTGCCGTAGCCGGTGGCCTCGGGGCGCGCCCGCGAACCGCCCCAGCCGACACCCTTTCCGGTGAGAACACCCGATTCGTATTGGTTGGTGATGCGCTTGTACTGGCCGAAAAGGTAGCCGATCTCACGCGGGCCCACGCCGACGTCACCGGCGGGGACATCACGATACTCACCGATGTGCCGGTACAGCTCCGTCATGAACGACTGGCAGAACCGCATCACCTCGGCGTCGGACTTGCCCTTCGGGTCGAAGTCGCTGCCGCCTTTTCCGCCGCCGATCGGCAACCCGGTCAGCGCATTCTTGAAGATCTGCTCGAACCCGAGAAACTTCACTGTGCCGAGAGTCACCGACGGCTGAAACCGGAGGCCTCCCTTGTATGGCCCCAGTGCCGAGTTGTACTGCACCCGGAACCCGCGGTTGATCTGCACGACGCCGGCGTCATCGACCCACGGCACCCGGAAGATGATCTGCCGTTCCGGTTCGCACAGTCGCTCGACAATGGACTCGTCCAGATAGTGCGGGTTTCGCTCGACCACCCGGCCGAGCGACTCGAACACCTCGCCGACTGCCTGGTGAAACTCCAGCTCCCCCGCGTTACGGCGCAGAACCTCTTCGTAGATCGGCTGAAGGCTCTCACTGATCACAGGCATGCGAAGTCACTCTCTCATTGGGTTTCGCGCTTCACACGGTGAGCAGATGAAGTCGCTGGGTGGGTCGGGTCATGGCGACGTACAGTGCTGCCGCCCCCCTGACTTCATTGGCGAGGATACGATCCGTGTCCACCACAATAACCGAATCGAACTCGAGCCCTTTGGCCTCGCGGGGTGTGAGCACCGAGATCGAGTGGCTCAGGCCGAGGGAGGACTGAGCCACTTCGGTGCCGAAATGGGCTGCCAATGCGGCCTTGATCGCGTCGATATGTTCCGCCGGCGCGATCACGGCGCAGGTTCCGTTGGCGTCGATGTCTCGGTCCCAGGTCACCGCGGCCACCGTGTCGGCCGCCACATCGGCACCGGCGGTGGTGCGCCGCACGGGCCACTGACTCTCGCGCACGGCGCGGGAGAATGTGACCGGCAACCCGTGCGCCACCGCCATCTCCTCGGCGGCGCGCGAGACCTGCGCGGGCGTGCGGTAGTTCACCGTGAGTTCTTCGAGCCGCCAGCGGTCAGCAAACAGCGGGTCCAACATTTCTTCCCAGCTGGTCGCCCCTGCAGCAGAGCCGGCCTGGGCGACGTCGCCGACGATGGTGAATGACCTCGACGGGCAACGCCGGATCAGCGCCCGCCATTGCATGTGGGAGAGTTCCTGCGCCTCATCCACCACGATATGCCCATAGGTCCAGCCGCGGTCCTGCCCCGCCCGCTCGGCGATCGTGCCCCGGTCGACGGTTTCGGCGAATCCGGCGGCCAGGTCTTCGGCGTTGACCAGGCCTTCAACACCCATGTTCACGATCGCCTGCTCGGCGTTCTCCACGTCGCGTCGGTGTTGCTGGCCCGCCTGGCGCGAACGAGCATCGGTCGCCTCGTTGTACTCACCGAGGTGAACGGCTGCCTCGTCGAGCAAGGCCACATCATCCACTGTGAACTTCGAGCCGCGGGCACGTCGAAGAAGTGCGCGCTCCTCGCTCGTCCACGTGGGGGTCAGGGATGCGAACCACTGCGGTCGGGCGAACAGGTCCTCGATGAACTTCTCCGGGGTGAGCGGCATCCAGGCCGTGTTCAGCGCGACCCGCACGTCAAAGGAGGAACGCACGTCTTCCCGCAGCATTCGCTCATCCTCCTCATCGACGGTCGAACCCCGGCGACGCAGGTGATCGGCCAGTTGAGCGGTGAGCTGCGCGATCGCCTGTTTGACGAAAGTGACCCTGGCCCTGTTGTGCGGCTTCCCGCTGCGTTGCGCCCGGGTGATCGCCTGCTCGACCGTGCCTGGATCGAGGATGATCGTCTCCCCGTTGATCGTGAGGGGTTGCGGTTCGGCCGGAACTCGCCGCCTCGACCTCACGCCTCGTGCGATCACTTCGGCCATCCGAGCCGAACCTTTGAGCGCAGAAACCGCTGGGTCGTCTTCGGTGGCTGTCTCAACGCCGGGATAGAGCCCGCCCACCGTTTGCAAGACCACGCCGGTCTCCCCCAACGACGGCAGCACCTGCTCGATGTATTGCAGGAACGACCGGCTCGGGCCAACCACCAGCACACCGGAGGAGCTCAACTGGGCGCGGTGCGAATAGAGCAGGTAGGCGGCGCGGTGCAGCGCGACGGCCGTCTTACCCGTGCCTGGCCCGCCCTGCACGACGAGCGCACCGCGCAACTCGGAGCGGATGATCCGGTCCTGCTCTGCCTGGATCGTCGAGACGATGTCGTGCATACGGCCGGTGCGACTCGCCGAGATCGCCGCCATCAACGCGGCCTCACCCTGCAGTTCGTCGGGGTCGGTTTCGTACAGGGCCGCATCGAAGATCTCGTCATCGATGCGGATGACCTCGCGGCCGCGCGTGGTCAGGTGCCGGCGGGCCCGTGCACCCATGGGGGTCGCCGCGGTCGCCTGGTAGAACGCACTGGCCTGCGGGGCGCGCCAGTCCAGCAGCATGGAGTTCTGTTGCTCGTCGCGCAAGCCGATCCGGCCGACATAGCGAAAGCGTGGGTTCGGCTCGGAATCGTCGGTGAGGGCGTCCTCGTCATCAGGCGCGGCAAGTTCGAGTCTCCCGAACGCCAGCCGATCGTGAACATCACGCAATTGCAGGATGCGGTCCTCATAGAGCCTGGCGTACGCGTCTCGCTCCGAGCGGTGCTGGTGGCTGCCGCCGACATCCTGTGCCCGTACCTCGGTCAGCAGCTGCTCGGCCTGCTCGCGCAACTCGTCCAAACGGGCGTAGAGCACCCGCATGTGCTCGCGTTCGCGAGCCAGTTCCAGATCTACAGTCACACGGCACCCCCAAGAATTTCCAGCGCCCTAGTTTACTCCGTCGTCGGCGGCGGCCCGAAAAGCTCCCACCCCAGATCGCGCCCGGCGGAACACTTCGCGCCGGTTCAAACGGGCGCGAAGTGTTCTGCCGGGCGCGAAGTTCAAGGCATTCACCTCTTGTGCGACGGCGATAAGTTTGGCACCCTTGTAATCAGAACCACAATCCACTCACCGCCCAGGCGAGTCGCAGGCACAGCCGCACCACTGGGTGGTGAGTTTCGTTAACGCCCCCCTCCCCGGCCCGGTGCGTTCAGCAGGCTCAGCGCTGGTCTCGCGAGGCTCAGCGCTGGTCTCGCGAGGCTCAGCGCTGGTCTCGCGAGGCTCAGCGTTGGTCTCGCGGCAATTGCACCAGGGCAGCAGAGGCTGCACTCGCGCGTTCCGCAGCCTGGCGGAGCGTCTGGCCGAGGGCGAGGCAGCCGGCAACCGTGCCCGCGAACTCATCGCCGGCGCCGGTCGTGTCCCGCGCCCGAACAGCTTCGGCGGGCACGTGCTCGACCGCACCCCCTCGGGCGCACAGGTAGGCGCCGCGCCTGCCCGCGGTGACGATCACTGAAGGAGAGAGGGCGAGCAACAGTTCGGCCAACCGGTGCTCCGGATCACCATCGGCCACCTCGTCAGCGCCCTCTGCCTGGCCGGTACCGGCCAGGATATCTCGGGCCTCGTCGGCGTTCACGATCAGGGGGTCAGCCCCCGACAGCACGTCAGCGCCGACCGGCCGCACCGGGCTGGCGTTGATCACGAAACGGCGACCGTTGGCCCGCGCCCAGTCCGCGGCAGCTGCGACCGCTTCGGAGCTGATCTCCTGCTGCGTGACGACGACGGCCGGTTGCGCCTCCTCCAGCGCGCGGGTCACCTGATCGGCGGTCAGGGTGGTGCTCGCTCCCGGGATCACGGCAATGGAGTTCTCGGCGTCGGGGGTGAGTGTGATGAAGGCCCTCCCGGACGGCAATTCGCTCCGGCGGATCCACCTCGTGTCGACGCCGTACGAACGCATGTTCTCAGCCAGCAGATCGCCTGCCGCATCCGTTCCCACCGCGCCGATGAACGCGGTAGATGTCAGCTTCGCGGCCGCGATCGCCTGGTTCTCGCCCTTGCCGCCGCCGTGCTCCGAGTAGCCGGTTCCCAGAACTGTCTGGCCGGGCTCTGGTGACGCATCGAGTTCGATCACGATGTCGAGATTTGCCGAGCCGACGACTGCGACGTGCACCGGCTCAGATGCCGCGGGAGCATCGGAAACTGGGGTGGATGGGGAAAGGGGTGAGTGCATTCGTCCAGTCTGGCGTACCCCGTGTGTCAATACAGCCCGTTCACAGTCCGACGGGATAAGAATGGGTAACAGTAACGCGACATTTCGTTCAAAGTACTTGGCTTTCAGGGTCGAAACTTTTGTTTGGGAAGTCGAACCAGACAAAAGAAGGCCTGTCCACAGTATGAGCAATGCCGCCGTTTCCAACGTCCAGATCATTCGAACCCGTCCTGGCGGTGGCCGCGAGAACCCGACCTCGGCCTATTCGGCCCTGTTGCAGACCATCAAGGGGCTCGGGCTGTTGCGTCGACGCACCGGTTTCTACTGGACCCTGTTCGCCGTGCTCGTCATCGCCATGGCGGGCGCCTGGACCGGCTTCGCCCTGCTCGGCAACTCCTGGTACCAGTTGATCATCGCCGCAGTGCTCGGCATCCTGTTCACACAGTTCGCGTTCCTGGCGCACGAAGCCTCCCACCGGCAGGTCTTCAAGTCGGGGAAGGTCAACGACCATGCCGGTCGCCTGCTGGCCGACCTGATCGTCGGGATCAGCTACTCCTGGTGGATGAACAAGCATTCCCGCCACCACGTCAACCCGAACGTCGTCGGCAAAGACCCAGACATCGAGCAAGACACCATCTCCTTCCTCGAGGAGGATGCCGCCAAAACCCGAGGGCTGGTTCGCTGGATCAACAAGCGTCAGGGCTATTTGTTCTTTCCGCTGCTGATGCTCGAGGGCGCCAACCTGCACCTGCACGGCTTCAAGTCGGTGTTCGGCAAGCACAAGGTCGATGGGCGTGCGCTGGAAATCACGATGATGTCAGTTCGCATCATCGGCTACCTGGCCGTTGTCTTCTACTTCCTTCCACTGGGAATGGCATTCGCCTTCGTCGGGGTGCAACTGGCCGTCTTCGGCGTGTACATGGGTGCCTCCTTCGCTCCCAACCACAAAGGGATGCCCATCCTCCCCCATGACAGCAAGGTCGACTTCCTGCGCCGCCAGGTGCTCACCTCCCGAAACATTCGCGGCGGCTTCGCCGTCGACACCTTCATGGGCGGCCTGAATTATCAGATCGAGCACCACCTGTTCCCGAAAAGTGGTGCGCGAGTACTGCCAGACGCACAACATCCCCTACACCGAAACGGGAATCATCGAGTCGTACGGCATCGTGGTCGAATATTTGAACCGAGTGGGCCTCGCGGCGCGAGACCCGTTCGAATGCCCGATGACCACACAGTTCAGGGTGCACTGACCCCAGCCACCCGCCGGCCCGACGTGATCCACTGCGGACGACCGGCCCCCTCTGCATCGTTACCGGGCACCCCGTGACCCGTGCAGAACCACTCGCTTCACATTGCCAGAGAACTCACATAGAACTCATCATCTGAGGGCTTCTCCTGAGCGTAATGTCGTGCTCAGAGACTCGACTCGACTCCACCACCCGACGGTTGCTCGGGCCAGTCATGGAGGTGCAGAGTCATGAGAATTCCAGGAAAGATGGGCGGGCTGAAAAAAGTCGGCCTGATCGTGGGCGCCGTGGCGCTCGTGGTCCTGGCCGGCTGCTCAACCGGCGGATCTACGACCAACCCGTCCGGCAGCTCTGGAGGAAACGCCCCGGGAAAGGCCGCTAACACGGTGACCTTTGCCGATCCACCGAACACCGTGCCGAACTGGATCTGGCCGTTCTCGCCGATCGCGAACTTCAGCCTGACCAACTCATCAGAGCTGCAACTGCCCATGTACCGGCCGCTGTACTGGTTCGGCGACGAGCAGGGCTCCCCGGCGGTGAACGACCAACTCAGCATTGGCAACGCGCCGACGTTCAGCAACAACGGCAAGACGGTCACCGTGACTCTCAAGCCGTATGTCTGGAACAACGGCGAGCAGGTCACCAGCCAGGACGTGGTCTTCTGGTTCAACATGGAGAAGGCCGAGAAGGCGAATTGGGCCGGATACGTTCCGGGCCAGTTCCCCGACAACGTCACGTCCATCTCGACCCCGAACGCGACCACGGTGGTGTTCAACACCGACAAGGCCTACAGCGAGCAATGGTTCGAATACAACCAGCTGGCGCAGATCACCCCGATGCCAATGGCATGGGACATGACCAGCGCGACCCAGAAGGGCACCTGTGCAACCGATGAAGCTGCTTGTGCCGCTGTGTTCAAGTATCTGACCGCCCAGTCCAAAGACCTGCCGAGCTATGCAACCAGCCCCGTCTGGTCCGTTGTCGACGGACCGTGGCAGCTGAAGAGTTTCAGCTCGGACGGGCACGTGACGATGGTTCCCAACACGAAGTACTCCGGGCCGGTCAAGCCGAGCATCAAGGAGTTCATCGAGGTTCCGTTCACCACGGATGCGGCAGAGTTCAATGTGCTGCACGCCGCTAGCACGATCGATGTGGGCTACATTCCGACCCAGGACATCAGCCAGCCGAAGGCGCCGAACACCCCGGCCACCGAGCCAGGGCCGAACCCGTTGAGCGCGAACTACACGCTCGCACCGTGGTTCCTGTACGGCGTGAACTACTTCCCGATCAACTTCAACAACCCCACCGTGGGACCGATCTTCAAGCAGTTGTACTTCCGGCAGGCTCTGCAGTCCGTGTATGACCAGCAGTCGATCATCACGTCCACCGCAAAGGGTTACGGCGTGGAGACCACGGGCCCGATTCCACTGGTTCCGGAGAACAGTCCACTGATCTCGCAAACGGAGAAGAGCAACCCGTACCCGTTCAACATGGCTGCCGCGAAGAAGTATCTCACGGACAACGGCTGGAACGTGGTAGCGGGCGGCGAATCCACCTGCGCCAAGCCGGGAACGGCGACCGGTGAGTGCGGTGCGGGGATCGCAGCGGGTGCCAAGCTGGCCTTCGACCTGCCGTATGCCAACGGCAACCAGACGGTGGCCACGGCGATGCAATCGCTGAAATCCAACGCTTCGCAGATCGGAATCGCCCTCAACCTCAAGCCGGAACCGTTCAACACGGTCACCGGAAACACGGTTCCCTGCTCCGGTGCGACCTGCACCTGGCAGATGGGCAACTGGGGCGGCGGCTGGGTGTATGCACCCGACTATTACCCGACTGGTGAACTGCTCTGGCAGACCGGGGCCGGGTCGAACTCGGGCAGTTACTCCAACCCCGCGGTCGATACGCTGATCGGCGCCACGACCACCGAGAGTGGAACGGCCGTCATGCAAAAGTACGAGGATGCCCTGGCCAAGGACCTCCCCGTCATCTGGTCACCGAACTACACGT
>CAJDUP010000047.1_pt1 | contig 16914 bp, 17 predicted proteins | sample 7391181 | NCBI WGS metagenome assembly CAJDUP01 (sample SAMEA7055690, study PRJEB34461) | soil metagenome | biome: terrestrial ecosystem; feature: Peninsula; material: soil | place: Antarctica | collected 2016
GTGGGGCGTGAAACAAGTCTCACCCGGAGTACTGGAATGGACCACCCCCACCGGCCGGGTCATCACCGACCAGCCAGACACCTGGCCCACCTTCACCGAAAGCTGAACCACCGGGTGCGCCCAACACGAACCGGCCCCAATCCAGATCTGGCTCAGCACCCCCCTGACTCAGCATTTTTCTGAATCAGCACCAGTCTGAATCAGCACCTGTCTGAACCAGCACCTGTCTGAATCAACGCGAGTCTGAATCAGCGTGAATCTGGCCTACCTCTGGCTGGCCCCATACTCGGCTGGCCCGGCACCTGTTTGAACCTGCACACGTCCGGCGCTGAACACCTTTGAACCGACACCTTTGAACCGACACCCCTGACCCGACGAACCCCCTGACCTGACACCTCCCGACACACCGCTGAACCGGCACAGGTTTGGCCCACCAGCACCGAAGTTGGGATGGGCAACCTGGGCAGTCAGGGGAGCTTACTTGGAGCCCTGCGCGGCGACCGCGGCAGCACCGGCGGCCGCAGCCTCGGGATCGAGATACTCGCCTGGAGCCTCCGGCATGAAGTCCGCGCCGAGGTGGTAGACCAGCGGAATTCCGGTCGGAATATTCAGATCGGTGATTGCATCATCCGAGATCTTCTCCAAATGCTTCACCAGCGCGCGCAACGAGTTGCCGTGAGCGGTGACCAGGACGGTGTGGCCGGCGGCGAGATCAGGCGTGATCGACTGCTCCCAGTAGGGCAGGAGGCGTTCGATCACATCTTTCAGGCACTCGGTGCGCGGCATCTCATCGCCCAGTCCGGCGTACCGCGGGTCGTTCGCCTGCGAGAACTCGCTGTCATCGTCCAGCGTGGGCGGCGGAGTGTCGAACGATCGACGCCAACTCATGAATTGCTCCTGGCCGTACTCGGCGAGAGTCTGCGCCTTGTCCTTTCCTTGCAGGGCGCCGTAGTGGCGTTCGTTCAGCCGCCAGGAGCGTCGAACGTCGATCCAGTCGCGGTCAGCCGTCTCCAGCGTCAGATTGGCGGTGTGGATTGCCCGCTTCAACACAGACGTGTGCAGGACGTCGGGCAACAGCCCGGCCTCGACCAAGAGTTCACCAGCGCGACGGCCTTCGGCGCGCCCCTTGTCTGTGAGCGGAACATCGACCCAGCCCGTGAACAGGTTTTCCTGGTTCCAGGTGGATTGACCGTGGCGAAGCAGGATCAGCGTATGGGTCATACTCTCAAGCCTATCGCCCGGCCCCGGCTCAGAATCGAGCCCGTTCGGTGCAAACCGCCCATGGCAGAGCGGGCAAACGCCTCGTCAGAGCGGGCAAACGCCTCGTCAGAGCGGGCGGGCGCCTCGTCAGAGCCGCTGTGCGCGCATCAGCGCGGACGACGCTTGACTGCACCCAGTCGGGGCAGCCGCGGAACGCCGGCTGCGGCACCCGCGTCGGGTGAAACAATGATCTCCTGGGCCGCGGCCACCAGAGTTCCACCGGTTTCAACAGTGAGCGTCGCCGAAGGGTCGGTGCGACGACGCACCACCGCGAGCGCGATCGGCCCGAGTTCGTGGTGCCTGGCGCTGGAGGTGATCCGACCGACCACTTTGCGGTCCTCCCCCTCGCCTGAAACCACCTCATCGCCTGGTGAAGGCAACTGGGATTCAGAGCCGTCCAGATGCAGGAAGACGATCCGTCTGGGCGGGTGACCGATGTTGTGCACCTTGGCGACGGTCTCCTGCCCCCGGTAACACCCCTTGGTCAGGTGAACGGCGCTCCGCAACCAGTCGAGTTCATGCGGAACAGTTCTCTCATCCACCTCGGTGACAAGGCGGGGCCGCCAGGCCTCGATCCGCAACGCCTCGAGCGCAAGCATCCCGGCCGCACGCACCTTCGATACGCCCCCTTCCCGTACGAGCGCGACCACCTCTGGTGTACGGCTGCGTTCGATCAGACACTCCCGGTATTTCCAGCCGGCCCCCGGATGCTCGGTCGTCGTGGAGTAGGTCCAACCGCCGTTCTGCAACTCGCTCCACGGGTCGCTCCAGAGAACCGGAACACCGTTGCTGGCCGCGACCAGCGGCGACAGTGCGTGGGCGGCACCGGCATCCATCAGGTAACCGAATGTGGCGAAATCGGCGGTGCGGTCGACAACGTCCACGCGCAGGCGAAAACGCATACGCGTGAGCCAGTCGAACAGGCCGGCAGCCTGGGTGGCATCAACGAGCAGCCAACAGGTTGTCCCGTCGTCGACCAACCGCACGGCGTGCTCGATTCGCCCGTTCGCGTCAAGGAGCAAGGTTTCCGCCGAGCCCCCCGGACGCAGACCGGTCAGCTGTTGGCTGGTCAGGGAGTCAAGCCAGGTCAACCGGTCCTCGCCTGACACCGTGAGCACAGCGCGGTCGGGGAGTTCGACGATCGCGTCGCCTGCCACCAACGCCCGCTGCTCCGCGACCGGGTTGCCGTAGTGTGCGACGAGCCCGGACTCAGTGACTGCCCCCGGCAACTCTGAGAACACAGCCACGGTGTCTGGCGTGAGATTATTCGACACGGCCGAGCCTCGCAGACGCGTGGGTGCGCAGGCTCTGTCCCAGGGCCGCAATGTCCCAGGCCCAGAGCAAGTGATTTTCGACCAACCCGTACATTCGGGTGGCCGCCTGGTAGTCGGTGGCGCCGGGTGCGCGCAGAACAGCATCGGTGGCCAGGTCGATTCTGGGGCCGGTCACATGGCCAAGGTACAACTCGCTGACCCCGGTCGGGTGCACGAGGGCCACCTGCAGATCGAACCCGCCGGAATCATTGCGCAAGGATTCCACGTCGTCGACAGAATTGAACGGAGCCTCCCCCTCGGCGGGGAGCATGCCAGGGCCCGGATCGGCCGGGGTCTGGTCGCGCGCGATGCGCCAATAGCCTGTCTCAGTGATCAACGGGGTGCGCTCGTCATCGAGCAGCCAGGTGTACGAGTTGTAGTTGAGCCAGCCAAACCCATCATGGCTGAAACTGATCCGTTGCCCGAACTCGTATTGGCGTCGTTCCGGTGACCCTGACTCCCCCGGTTCAACGGCCGAATCGCCGACCGGATCCGGATTCTTCGGATCAACCAGATAATCGATCACCCCGGTACCCTCCCACACACCGATCAGCCAGCTGAGCGGTACCAGTTCCGGCGGCAGATGCGTCGGCAACTCGATCACAGCCTCACCTCAATTCCTGCGCCCACAAAGGACATGACCGTATCCGTGCGGGCAGCGCGACAACGCTGAACCCCCGCCAACGACTCAGCGCTGGCCGCGATAGAGGTTGAGCACCACCACGACGGAGATCCACGCAATGGCAAGCGTGGCAAGCCCGAGCAGGCCGACGAAGAAGAGTTCCAGTGCAAGCAGCATGATTCGATTCTATCCCGAGCCCGCAGTCAACTGAAGGATCAGGGTGCCCGCGGCGAGCACTATCAGCGCACCCAACGTGCTCATGGTCGCCCGATGAAGAAACCCTTTGGGGCGCTGAAGGGCCAACTGGATCACAAAGGTGAGTACGACCGTGGCCGCAAAAACCATTGCCAACCATGCCGTGCGAACCTCGTGCGGCACAAACCAAGCCACGAGCAAGACCCCCACCACGGCAGCCACCCAGACGATCGCCATACTCACCAGATAGCGCCGCGGAGTTCTCGCCGTGGGTACGACGTTTCTTTGTTTCGGGAACTCCCCGGCCGGTTGCGGGGTCGCCCCTGGGTGGAGATCGTCTGAGGTCACCCTCACAGTCTGCCCGAATTCACACAGCAGTAGTATTACCGGGTACACGAATGCGGGGATTTCATGGCGGATTTGGTGATGCTGTCGGCCACTGCGGCCACGCACTCTCGCGGGCCTGTTCGCGCCGTCGGGGCACGAATTCACACGAACACCGTGCTGCCCGCCCTGGATCTGCTCGACCACGCGGTCACGTGGCTGCCAGCGGAGCTTGCCGCATACTCTTCTATTTCCGCGCACAGCCTTGTACTGGTCGACGCGACCGGCGACCTTGCGGCCGCCCGCGCGCTCACCACCGTGATCAGCGGAATTGATGATCCCCCTGCGGTGATCGCCGTGCTGAACGAAGGCGGCTTCTCTGCGCTGGGTGCTTCCTGGCCGGTGGTCGACGTTCTGCACAGCGGCGCCTCGGTCGCCGAGGTCGAGGCCCGCATTCGGTTGGCGCTCAGCCGGCACGCCTCACTGGGCGCACGTGGCAGCATCCGGGCCACCGGGCTGGAGATCGACGAAGCCAACTATTCGATCTCGATGAACAACAAGCCGCTCGACCTCACCTACAAAGAGTTCGAGCTGCTGCGCTTCCTCGCGCTGCACCCGGCCCGCGTGTTCAGCCGGGAGCAGCTGCTCAGCGAGGTGTGGGGTTGCGACTACTACGGCGGCACCCGCACCGTCGATGTGCATGTTCGTCGGTTGCGCGCAAAACTCGGCGACCTCGATGCCCTGATCGGCACCGTACGCAATGTCGGTTACCGGTTCTGGGCCGAACCCGTTTCGCGAGCAACCACTCCCCCTGCATCGAACCGCCCATCAGGCTCGGACAGGCCACCAGCCGTGAACAGGCCACCAGCCGCGAGCAGACAAATAGGAGCATGAGGAACAGTTATGGACAACTCGCCGATCCTTCGGACCGCGGATGCCCAGGACCCGCAGATCCGCGCGCGCCTGCTCAACCTGCGTAACGCCGCACTGGCCGTCGACGGCCAGAGTGCGTTCAACGACCAGGCACTGGCGGATCTCGCAGCCGGCCGCCGAAGCCTGCTGGTCGTCGAGGACGCCCCGGGGGTCAGCCCGTCAACAGATGCTGGCCTTCTGGGCGCAGCCATTCTCGGTCAGGGCGAACTCGAGTTCACGATCACACCATCCCACCGGCGTCGCGGCCTGGGGGCGAAACTGCTGGAACAGGCTCTGGCCGAGCACGGTGCAGCTGAAAACGGTGCAGCTGACGACGGTGCAGCTGAAAAAAGTGCAGTTGCAAACAGTGCAGTTGCAAACAGTGCAGTTGCAAACAATGCAGCTGCAAACAGCACGGACGACAATTCCGGAGACCTCCTCGCCTGGAGCCATGGAGACCACCCCGGCGCCCGCGTCCTTGCGGCGCGCACCCGGTTTTTCCCGGTGCGAACCCTCTTGCAACTGCGGCGGAGCGAATCCGCAGAGCAGCTCGCCCCGACGTCCCCCGACCCGTCGATCACCACGTTCCGGGTGGGCACGGACGAGTCGGCCTGGCTGCAGTTGAACTCCCTCGCGTTCGCACACCACCCGGAGCAGGGCCGCTTGACACTGGCCGATCTGGAAAACCGCATGGCCGAGCCCTGGTTCTCAGCTAAGAATTTCCTCGTGATGCACAATGCTGACGGCGACCTGGTTGGTTTCAACTGGCTGAAGGTAGAGCCCGAGAACCCGCAGACCGGTGAGATCTACGCCATCGGGGTTCACCCGGGCAGCGCGGGCAAAGGAATCGGCAGGCGACTGATGAATGCGGGCTTGGCACGGCTGGAATCCATCGGTGCGACCACCACAACCCTCTATGTGGAGGCCGATAACGTCCCGGCCGTTGCGCTGTATCGTTCACTCGGTTTCACCGACCACACGGTCGATGTGCAGTACCTGCGCACCGGCGCCTGATCGCCACCCTCGCACAGACCGCATGTGCAGTGCCATGATTAGGACATGGACCCAGACAACACAGTGATCGAGTCCGAGCTGTCCAGTGATCTCGATGGTGATTTCGCGCCGAGCCGCGCCTACGACACCGAACTTCCACTCGATCGATACCTCGATCGCGAGTTGAGCTGGCTGGCTTTCAACCAACGTGTACTCGAGCTCGCCGAGGATACGACTGTGCCCCTGTTGGAGCGCGCCAACTACCTCGCCATCTTCGCCAGTAACCTCGATGAGTTCTTCATGGTGCGCGTTGCGGGTTTGAAACGACGCATCCTGACCGGACTTGCGGTTCCCACCAACATCGGGCGGGCACCCGCCGACGTACTGGCCGACATCTCCGCGAAAGCCCACGAGCTGCAGGCACGCCACGCCGCCGTCTACCAGGAGTCGCTGGTACCCGCGCTGAACGAGGCCGGGATCAAACCGGTCACGTTCGACTCACTCGATCAGGCCGACCAGGTGCGGCTGCGTGAAATCTTCACCCAGCAGATCTTCCCTGTGCTCACACCGTTGGCGGTCGACCCGGCACATCCGTTCCCCTACATCTCCGGACTGTCGCTGAACCTCTCGGTGCGGGTGCGGCACCCGGTCTCCGGCAAAGAGGAGTTCGCCCGGTTGAAGGTGCCCACCCTGTTGCCCCGGTTTGTGCGCATTGATGCGCGCGAAACGTTGGACGACATGCGTTTCATCACGCTGGAGGATTTGATCGCCAATCATCTGGGCGACCTGTTCCCCGGGATGGAGATCATCGAACATCACGTTTTTCGAGTGACCCGCTATGAAGACGTGGTGATAGAGGAGGACGAGACCGAGAATCTGATCCAGGCGTTGGAGAAGGAGCTGCTGAGGCGTCGGTTCGGGCCGCCGATCCGGCTCGAGATCACCGATGACATGGACGCGGTGACCCTGCAACTGTTGGTGCGAGAACTGGATGTCACCGAGAATGAGGTGTACAGCCTCCCGGCACCATTGGACCTGGGTGGCCTGTTCGACCTCGCCAAACTCGATCGTCCCGACCTCAAGTTCGCCAAAGCGGTGCCATCGACCAGCGTGAGCCTGTTGCCGATCGAAACAAACGAGGCACCTGACGTGTTCGCCTCGATCACCCGCGGCGACATCCTGTTGCACCACCCGTATGAGTCGTTCGCCACCAGTGTTCAGTCGTTTCTCGAGCAGGCCGCAAACGACCCCGATGTATTGGCGATCAAGCAGACGTTGTATCGCACCTCGGGTGACTCTCCAATCGTCGAGGCATTGATCGATGCGGCAGAGGCCGGCAAGCAGGTTCTGGCTTTGGTCGAGATCAAGGCACGGTTCGACGAACAGGCCAATATCGGTTGGGCCCGCAAACTTGAGAAGGCGGGAGTTCATGTCGTCTACGGCATGGTCGGCCTGAAGACGCATTGCAAGCTCGCACTCGTGGTCCGTCGCGAGAACGGGGTGCTCCGGCACTACAGCCACATCGGCACCGGAAACTACAATCCGAAGACCAGCCGCCTGTATGAAGATCTCGGTCTTCTCACCGACGACCCCCAGGTGGGCAAAGACCTGACCCGGCTGTTCAACGAACTCTCCGGCTATGCGATCGAGAAGAAGTTCAAACGCCTGCTGGTGGCGCCCCTGCACCTGCGTCGGGGACTGTTGAAGCGCATCGATGGCGAGGCAGCCCTGGCCCACGAGGGCCGACCTGCGGGCATCCGCATCAAGGTGAACTCAATCGTCGACGAAGAAATCATCGACGCTCTGTACCGGGCCAGCCAGGCCGGTGTCCAGGTGGACATGTGGGTGCGCGGCATCTGCAGCTTGAAGCCGGGACAGCCGGGGCTCAGCGAGAATATCCGCGTGCGGTCAATCCTCGGCCGCTACCTCGAGCATTCGCGTATATTCTCTTTCGAGAATGATGGTGACCCGCAGGTGTACATCGGCAGTGCCGACATGATGCACCGCAACCTCGATCGAAGGGTGGAAGCGCTGGTGAGGTTGACCGATCCCGAACATCTGGCCGAGATCGCCGCGCTGTTCAACACCGCGATGGATGCCGGAACCTCGGCATGGTCGCTGGGTTCAGACGGTGCGTGGACCAGACGCCACCTGGCCGACGACGGCACCCCACTCATTGACATGCAGGAAGCGCGGATGGCCGAAGTCACCGGTCGCAAGCGGAGCGGACATCGGTGAACGCCGCAATCTACGCCTCTGGTGCAGTGTGTTGGCGGATCATCGACTCCAAGCTGCGCATTCTGCTGATCCACCGCTCGCGGTACAACGACGTCTCACTGCCCAAGGGGAAGGTCGACGCCGGCGAATCGCTCCCCCAGGCCGCGGTGCGCGAGATCGAGGAGGAGACCGGGCTGAAAGTGGCCCTCGGCGTGCCCCTGGGCGTGACTCGCTACACCATGCCGAAGGGCATCGACAAGGTGGTGCACTATTGGGCGGCAGAAGTGACCGACGAGGCCCAGCTGGCCTCGGCATTCCTCCCGAACTCCGAAGTGGCCGCTCTGGAATGGGTGAGCCTGAAAAAAGCACGCACAATGCTCAGCTACGCGCGCGACGCAGAAATTCTTGACAATTTCAAAGCCCTCGTCGACCAGGGTGTCACGTCGACCTACGCCATGATCGTGCTGCGCCACGGCAAGGCGATCTCCCCGGAGAAGTTCGACGGTGACGATCACGACCGCACACTGACCGACCGTGGCAGGGCGCAGGCCGTGAACGTGGCCGCGGCGATCGCCGCGTGGGCCCCTGAAAAGATTGTCACGAGTACGGCCAAGCGCTGCCGGTCGACGGTCGCGCCGCTGGAGAAGCTCATGGGGCTCCACGCACGTCGAACGGATGCGATCAGCCAACGCGCCTACGAGTGGGGCGAATCAGATGTGCGAGGCGTGATCGGAAAGCTGGTGCGCGCCAAGCGGTCAGCAGTGGTATGCAGCCACGGGCCGGTCATCCCTGAGATCATCAGGGAAATCGCCCTGGCGACGGGAACCCCCACCGGCTCGTATGTGCGATCATCAGCGGCGCTGGAGACCGGCGGCTACTCGGTGGTGCACCTGTCTCGCACACTGCCGGCATCCGGGATCATCGCGATTGAATCGCACGAACCGCACATCTGAAAACATTTCTGATCGGCATTCTCGCCGGTTGTTCACCTCGTGTTCACCCGAGTGGGGGATGCTCGTCACGTACGGCCCGACGCGTCATGCCCCGACGCGGCCAGCAATCCAAATCAACTGCCAAACGCCCACGTGCGCGAAAGGAGTCCCATGAATCTCACGCGACTGGGCTCCACTGTTCTCATCGCAGCGGTCACGGTCGCCGGGCTGTCATCGTGCGCAGCCAATGAGATGGCGCAGGGTGTTTCGCACTCCGAGCTGAGTGGCACCGTAGACGGTGCGGGCGCGTCCAGTCAGGGCAGCGCTCAGGAGACCTGGATCGCCGCCTTCCAGACCGCACACCACCAGGTGACCATCAACTATGACCCCACCGGGTCGGGTGCCGGCCGCAAGACGTTCGCCGCGGGCGGTGCCGCATTCGCCGGCTCGGATTCAGCGCTCAGCGAGGCCGAACTGAGGGGCACCTTCGCCTCCTGCGCCCCGGACAGCTCGGCGATCGACCTGCCGGTCTACATCGCTCCGATCGTGTTGATCTTCAACGTTCACGGCGTCACCGAGCTGAACCTCGATGCGGCCACGATTGCATCGATCTTCACCGCCGAGCTAACGCGTTGGAACGACCCGGCCATCGTTCGGCTCAACCCCGAACAGACAATGCCCGACCTGCCGATCACGGCTGTGCACCGCTCCGACGATTCTGGCACGACCAAGAACTTCACCGACTACCTCCACGCGAATGCACCCACCGCGTGGAACGCCGAACCGGCAGACGGGTTCCCATTCCCCACCGGCGAGGGGGTCCAGGGCACGGCTGGTGTGGTCGACACCGTCAAAAACGGTGTCGGAACTATCGGCTACGTAGATGCATCGAAGGCGGGGTCGCTCGACGTGGCGAGGATCAAAGTGGGAGAGAATTTCGTCACCTATTCTGCCGAGGCCGCCGCCGCCGCTGTTGATGCCTCCCCGCTGATCGAGGGGCGCGAGCCCGGAGACATCGCCATCGACTTGGATCGCACCTCCACTGCAGCCGGTGTGTACCCGATTGTGCTGGTCAGCTACCTGATCGCCTGCCAGAAATACACCGACTCGGCCCAAGCTTCGCTCGTGAGGGAGTATCTCGGCTACGTGGCCAGCCCCGAGGGGCAGGCTCGAGCTGCCGAATTCGCCGGTTCTGCCCCCATCTCCTCCTCGCTGCGGGAAAAGGTGCAGAAGTCGCTGGACTCGATTCGGTAGTGTGCGCGCCTGCCGTGCCGACATGCTCCTCAGCCTGCATCATCCCCGATCGTCGTCTTCGCCAGTTGTTCACCTCGTGTTCACTCGGGTGGGGGATGCTCGTCACATCCGGTTCGTAGCGTCAGTACTGAGCCAATCCGGCTCACCTGGCAACACAAAAACTTCCGAAGGGAATCTTGTGAACTTCATGCGGATCGGCTCCACCCTCGTAGTCGGCGCCCTCGCCGTCACAGCGCTCACCTCGTGCGCGGCAGACCAGATGGCACAGGCCTCGCAACCATCTTCGTCGCAGTCCCAACCCCTCGCCGCGCTGGAGGGCACCCTCAACGGTGCCGGCGCCTCGAGCCAGGGCAGCGCCCAGGAGTCTTGGATCGCCGCCTTCCAGACCGCGCACCAGGACGTCACCATCAACTATGACCCGACGGGGTCTGGGGCTGGCCGCAAAGCGTTTGCCGCCGGCGGCACCGCTTTCGCCGGCTCCGATTCGGCGCTCAGCGACACCGAATTGGCAGGCGGCTTCGCGTCCTGTGCCCCCGACAGCCAGGCGATCGACCTGCCGGTCTACATCGCACCAATCGCCGTGATCTTCAACCTGCAGGGGGTCACTGAGTTGAACCTCGACGCGGCCACGATCGCGTCGATCTTCACCGGGGAGATCACCCAGTGGAACGACCCGGCAGTCGTGAGCCTCAACCCGGGCCAAGCCCTGCCCGCGCTGCCGATAACCGCGGTGCACCGCTCCGACGACTCCGGCACAACCAAGAACTTCGCAGAATACCTGTACGCGAACGCGCCGACGCAGTGGACTGCCGAGCCGTCCGACACCTTCCCGTTCAAAGCCGGTGAGGGCGCCCAGAGCACCTCCGGTGTAGTCGACACGGTCAAAAACGGTGTCGGCACGATCGGCTACGCCGATGCATCCAAGGCTGGCAGCCTATCCGTGGCGAAGATCAAGGTGGGCGACGCATTCGTGGCCTACTCGGCTGAAGCGGCAGCAGCGATTGTCGACGCCTCCCCGATGGCCGAAGGTCGTGAGCCGGGCGACATCGCCATCGACCTCGACCGGTCGTCGACGGCGGCCGGCGTGTACCCGATCGTGCTGGTCAGCTACCTGATCGCGTGCCAGGTCTATGCCGACCCAGCCCAGGCCACCCTGGTGAAGAACTACCTCAGCTACGTCGCGAGCCCCGAGGGTCAGGCACAGGCAGCGGAGTTCGCGGGCTCCGCACCCATCTCTGCCGCTCTGCAAGCACAGGTGCAGGAGGCGATCCACTCGATCCGATAGCTCGCGCCCACGGCCGGCCGCAGTTTGCAGCATCACTGCGGCCGGCGTGCATCGCCGGCAGTGAACCAACGTCAGTGAACCAACGTCAGTGAACCAACGTCAGTGAACCAACGTCACCGTACGGCGCTCGACCGCCCTTCAACCCAAGGAATCCATCCCGACCATGTCAGCACCCGCTGAATTGCAGATCAGATCAACCCAGCGCATCGGTGACCGCATCTTCTCGCGTGCCACCGTGGTCGCCGGTGCCACGATTCTGGTCATCCTCGCGTCCGTCGCGGTCTTTCTGGTTGCCGAGAGTCTCCCCGCTCTGGTCGCAGACCCGAGTGAGCTACCGGGTGCCCAGACCAGTTTCTGGTCGTACGCCGCGCCGCTCGCATTCGGCACCGTCTGGGCCGCCATCCTCGCCCTGCTGATCGCCGTTCCACTGTCGATCGGGGTCGCGCTGTTCATCAGCCACTACGCCCCCCGCAAACTAGCCCAGAGCCTCGGCTACGTGGTTGACCTGCTGGCGGCCGTGCCCTCAGTGGTCTACGGGCTGTGGGGCATCGGGGTGCTCGCCCCGGCGCTGCAACCGGCCTATTCGGTGATGGTCAACGCAATGGGGTTCATCCCGCTGTTCGCCGGTCCGGTCTCCGGGACCGGTCGCACGATTCTCACGGTCGCCGTGGTGCTCGCGGTGATGATCCTGCCGATCATCACCGCCCTGTGCCGCGAGATCTTCCTGCAGACGCCGAAACTTCACGAAGAGGCAGCCCTCGCAATGGGTGCCACCCGCTGGGAGGTCATCAAGCTGGCCGTGCTGCCCTTCGGCCGCCCCGGCATCATCTCCGCCTCGATGCTCGGCCTGGGGCGGGCGCTCGGGGAGACGATGGCTGTGGCCATGGTGCTGTCGCCATCAGCCATCATCTCGTTCGCCCTGCTGCAGTCGACAAATCCGACCACGATCGCCGCGAATATCGCGCTGAACTTTCCCGAGGCGCACGGGATCGGCGTAAACGCACTCATCGCCTCCGGGCTGGTTCTCTTCGTGGTGACGCTTGTCGTGAACATGATCGCCCGCCTGATCATCAACCGCCGCAAAGCATTCTCTGGAGCCAACTGATGCAACTTGTGACTGGCACGCAGCCCGGCCCGGCCACCGATGGCTCCGAGATCACTCCGGAGCCGTCCACCAACTCGCCAATGGCGAACTCACTCACCGCCGGAATGTTGCCGAGGCACACCTCACTCTGGATCCTGCTGGCCAGCTGGGTGGTCTCGGCGGCCACCTTCCTGATCCTTTTCCTGGCCGAGCAGTCCGCCCCCGGACCAGCAGCCGGGAGCGAAGGCGAATCGTTCAACTACATCGGTGCCCTCGTGGTCGGCACTGCCCTGTACCTGGTCGTCATCTACTTGCTCAGCCGAGCTGTGGAGGGCCAACGCAAAGCGGTCGACCGCCTCGTCACCGGGCTGGTCGCTGTGGCGTTCGGACTCGCCCTGATCCCGCTGATCTCTCTCATCTCCACCACCGTCGCCTTCGGAGCCACCCGTTTCGACCTGACGTTCTTCACGAACTCGATGCGAAACATCGTCGGGTCAGGCGGCGGCGGCCTGCACGCCATTCTCGGTACGACATTGGTGACCGTGGCCGCGTCAATCATCTCTGTTCCGATCGGCCTGCTGACCGCCATCTACTTGGTGGAGTACGGTCGCGGCCACCTGGCGCGCGGCATCACCTTCTTCGTCGACGTGATGACCGGCATCCCGTCGATCGTCGCGGGCCTGTTCGCCTACGCGCTGCTGGCCATATTCTTCGGTCCGGGAATCCGTCTCGGGATCGGTGGTGCGATCGCCCTGTCACTGCTGATGATTCCGACGGTCGTGCGTTCCAGCGAGGAGATGCTCAAGCTGGTGCCGAATGACCTGCGCGAGGCCGCGTTCGCGCTGGGGGTACCCAAGTGGTTGACGGTGCTCAAGGTGGTGCTCCCCACCTCCAGCGCGGGAATCATCACCGGCATCACCCTCGCGATCGCCCGGGTGATCGGCGAGACGGCTCCGCTGTTGATCATCGCCGGGTTCACCCAGAGCATGAACTACAACCTGTTCGACGGACGCATGATGACGCTGCCGGTGTTCGTCTACAACTCCTATGTGAGCCAGGGCACGGATGCCCAGGCCTACGTGGATCGTGCCTGGACCGGAGCCCTCACTCTCATCCTGATCGTCATGGTGCTGAACCTTGCCGCCCGCATCATCAGCCGCATCTTCTCCCCCAAACCGGGTCGTTAGCCGGGTCGTCAATCGAGAACCCGCCAGCAACCATCCCAGAAGGAATCCATGTCAAAACGTATTGAAGTCAACGACCTGAACGTCTACTACAACAAGTTTCTCGCGGTCGAGGGCGTCTCACTGACGATCGAGCCTCGTACAGTGACCGCACTGATCGGGCCATCCGGTTGCGGAAAATCAACCTTCCTGCGCACGCTCAACCGCATGCACGAGGTGATCCCGGGCGCGCGGGTCTCGGGAGAGGTGATGATCGACGGCAACAATCTCTATGGTCCCGGGGTCGACCCTGTGCTGGTCAGGCGGCAGGTCGGAATGGTCTTTCAGCGAGCAAATCCGTTCCCCACAATGTCTATCAAAGAGAACGTTTTGGCTGGGGTGAAGCTGAACAACCGCAAGATCTCACGATCGGATGCCGACGACCTGGTCGAGCGCTCACTGGTGGGCGCCAACCTCTGGAACGAGGTCAGGGACCGCCTGGACCTGCCCGGATCAGGTCTGTCGGGCGGACAGCAGCAGAGGCTGTGCATCGCTCGCGCGATCGCGGTCTCCCCCGACGTTTTGTTGATGGACGAACCGTGTTCGGCGCTCGACCCGATCTCCACGCTGGCAATTGAAGATCTGATCGAGGAGCTCAAGCAGGAGTACACGATCGTGATCGTCACCCACAATATGCAGCAGGCATCTCGCGTCTCGGATCGCACCGCGTTCTTCAACATCGGCGGCACTGGCCAGCCCGGCAAGCTGATCGAGTACGACGACACGACCACCATGTTCTCGAACCCGTCAGACCCGTCGACCGAGGCGTACGTGTCCGGCAAGTTCGGATAGCGCTCCGGCTCAACAACAAAAAGCGGCAGAAGCGGCAGAACACGGTGCTCCCGCGGGGCCGGAAAGAAGATAACGGGTCGGGCCGCAGAACGCCTCTCGGCGCGAGGCCGCTCGTAGCGGCGAATATTGGAGCCCGGGGTTACTGCGGCCCGAACCGAAACCAGTGTAACAAGGGGCAGAGCAGATTGCTCGGGTCTACGCGGCTGGCGAACGGTGGCCGAATACTCAGGTGGCCAGAAACTGCGCTGATCAGAAACTGCGCCGATCAGAAACTGCCGACCAGAAACTGCGCCGACCAGAAACTCAGTCGAGCGAACCAGAGCGCCACAGCCGGGCGCAGGCGGAGAGTTCGGCGGCCAACTGGTGGAACCGAAGCGCCCGGGCTGTGAGCTCGGTCGAGCGTTCCGGGTGCGCGGCATCCATGTCGTCGGCGACACTCGCGCAGCCGGCGCTCATCACTCGGCCGAAGGCGCCGGCGCGGTCGAGGGCGATCGAGAAGTCGCCGACGAACAACCCGCGCAGAATCGTGTCGGCCAGCGCGGTGATCTCGTCCGGCCCGGTCGGTGTCTGGCCGCCGGCGATGAGCGGATCGATAGTGGTCGCCACGTCGACGCCACGCTGGTAGAGCAGGCTCGTGCCGTGCGGATCCTGCTTCACCAGAAGACGCAGGAGGTAGATGCGCCAGAGCGCCCCGGGAAGGCTGCGCGGGCTCGCGTTCGCCCACAGCTCTGCGATCGCGTCGACGCCGTTCTCATCCGTGTAGGCGACGAGCCGTTCGATGACCCCCGGATCTGGGTTCTCCCTCACTCGGGAAAGTAACGCATTGGCGGTCTCGTGGGCAACCCTGGAGACATCGGCCGGATCATCCCCACCGAGGTAACCCTCGAATCGGTTACCGGCGAACAGGGTCGGCTTGTGAAACTCTTCGGCCATGACGCGTCTCCTTCCGTCGCGGGTACTGGCACTTCATGCTCCCACTCTTCTCTGTGGAAGCACCGCCGCCATTACCAGGCCAGCTTGCGCGAGCAGGCCGCGGCACTGGCCGGCCACTCACCTGCGGGATTCGGTGGCCGCGGCGGTGTCGGTCTCGGCGGTGTCGGTCTCGGCCGTGTCGGCGTGCACGATCAGCACCGGGCACGCCGCATGGGCTGAAACGGTGCGGCTCACCGATCCGAGCAGCATTCCCGTGAACCCGCCCAGCCCGCGGGAGCCCAGAACCAGCATGCTGGCTGCCTTGCTCTCTTCGATGAGCACTCGTGCCGGAGTACCGCGCAAGACCTCACTGCTGAACCAGTCGGGGGCTTCGTCACCGAACACTGTCCGGGCTGCCTCATCGAGCACTTTGCGGGCATCGAACTCGGGTGACCAGTCAGGGGTCGGCTCGTAGACATCGTAGATCGATGTCGGGTAATCCCAGAGCGCAACCGCGTTCAGGCGGAGCCCCAGCACGGGAGCCAGGCGAGCCGCATGACGGAGTGCAGCGAGCGACGTTTTCGAACCGTCGACCCCGACCACGATCGGCCGACTCGGGTCATTGAATGGCTCATGGGTGGTGATGGAGGCGTTGTTCTCGGTAGTCATGTCCTCAGCCTGACGGGTTTTCGTGGCCGAATCCACCCCCGGCGTCGACAAGAAGAGAAACCATCTTGACCACCGCGGCCTGCTGGAAGACGGGCGTATACTCGGCGGCAGAGACGCCCCCTGGCTTGCGCAGCCGGATACGGGCTCCGCGAGGTGGGCTCGACAATTATCCGTCTTGGAAGCACGGCAGGCGTGCGGATGCATTGCACCGCCGGACGCTGATGATTGATGCTTGGAAAGTGGGCAAAGTGACCGGGGCCTCGGACAAGAACGCTCAGGAGAATGAGCATGAGCCGGGTGCCGCCGTACCATCGGACCGCTGGCGAGTCCTGCCTTCTCGGGTGCCCGTGGAAGAACAGATTACGTCGTCCCCAGCGTCGGACGCACCGGACCCCCAGGGTGGCAACAACCCCGATAATGAATGGCTTCTTCGCGGAGGGTGAGTCCACTCAGGGTATGTTCACTCAGGGCATGTCCACTCAGGGCATTGCGGCGCACTTCAGAAGCCGGGCTGTCCTGTTCGACGCGGTGGCCGAGTTCGCCCGCGACGGGATCGTACACGAGCGGGTCGCTCCTGTCGGCAACATTTTCGCCGCTGTCCGAGCTGTCGTCGGCCGTGATATTTATGCTGGGTCAAGAGAACTCAGATGGTCGGGTTCGCGGCGTGGTCGAAGTCGGCAGGGCCGGAGCCCGCGTCACTTGGCCAGCGGCACACCGCTTCGGACCGATTCGACGACGTCAAGAATCGCTCGTGTAGTTGCGCTGGCACCCTCCTGCGTGGCGACCAGGCCTTCGTGTTCAACCCCGTCGATGGTGCGGTGAAGGCTGTTGGCCGATAAGGTCGCCAGGTGGTCTTGCGCAGCGGTCGCTATCTGCGTGCCATCCTGCCGTCTGTCAGCAGGTTCGCTCCACCCGCGACCCGCCCGG
>CAJDUP010000048.1_pt1 | contig 16491 bp, 16 predicted proteins | sample 7391181 | NCBI WGS metagenome assembly CAJDUP01 (sample SAMEA7055690, study PRJEB34461) | soil metagenome | biome: terrestrial ecosystem; feature: Peninsula; material: soil | place: Antarctica | collected 2016
AGCTCGGCGAGCGTCAACCCGTCACGGGCACACACCGCATCTCGGGCATCCAGACGCTGCACGATTGCACCCAGGCGAATCGCGGGTGCGGGCTCAATCGGAAGGTCGACCAACGCGTGCACGGCCAGCGTGAACTCGTTGTTTCGAAGAGCCTCACGGATCGCAGCAACGCACGCACGCGGAGAATGGGAATGCGCACCGGTCGCATCGGGACGCACCTGACGCGATGAATCTGCCGAGGGTTCCGCCTGGATCGTCACCAGTTCGATCCGGCCCCCGGTGATCCGACGAATCTGGTCACCGAGTGCGGTTGCGCGAGCCTGTGCGAGCTGCCCCCCACAGGTGCCGATGCTCAGCACCGGTTCGCTCGGCGCAGGGGTGATCTCGGTCTTATCGGTCACAGAACCGACCTCGTGCACGTGGCAGGCACACCGAGGATTCCAGAGAACCGCGCGTGTCACAAACACCCGCCGCCCCGAAGTGAATCGAGTATGTCATTTCTCCATCATCCGCTCTTGGTCCGGCCAAGACAAACGCAAACTGCTCCTCGCCCCCCGGATTGACGCAATGTTGTGAAAACGCAACCTGAACGGCGCGGTGTCCGGCTCCAAAGATCCTCACTTAATTGATCTCGGGTTTTCTGTTGCTCTCTTGCCGGAAATCCAGTGCGTTGTACCCTGAATATGCGATGGCTTCTATTGCTCGATCGGCGGCCCGGGAGAGAATTCTCCATACCGCCGACCGCCTCTTTTCGGAACGCGGGATTCGTGACGTTGGCGTTGACGAACTCGTTGCCACGTCGCGCGTCGCGAACGCGACCTTTTACCGCCACTTCCCGTCGAAAGACGAATTGGTGTTGGCGTTCTTGGTGCGATCGGGCGAGATTCGAATGCCCGGAACGATCGTGCAACAGGCGTTCTCGCCCGAGATGAACAAGCGCGAACAGTTTCTGAGCATCTTCGACGAGCTCGACTCGTGGTTTCGGGGCCCGGATTTCGGCGGAGACGCCACGATGAATGTGCTGATTGAGATGGGGCCGCAACACGCTCTCGGCAAAGCGAGTCTGACCCAGGTGGTCTGCCTGTTCCAAGTCCTGCGCGAGCAGGCCCGTAACGCAGGGTTCCATGATCCTGACGATTTCGCCTATTCATTCCAGATCTTGATGCGGGGGGCGATCTTCGCCGCGCAGATCGGCGACATCGATGCGGCGAGGCGCAGCAAGGTTTTTGCGGGTTGGCTCCTCGATCATCAGAAGGTGTGATCAGTCGTCGAGCAACCCCTGAAGCTCGGGGCAACGAAGCATGACCAGGGCGCGGGCTTCAAGCTGCCTGATCCTCTCCCGGGAGACCCCGAAGATCTCCCCGACCTGACTGCACGTCATTGGCTCGGCGTTCAGCCCATAGCGGAGTGTGATGATTCGTGACTCGCGTTCGGGCAATCCTTGAACCCGTCGCCGGATCTCCTGATCGCGCAGCGTCACATTCACTTCTTCGTCGACACTGATCGCATCGGTGTCTTCGATCAGGTCACCGATCTCCGACATGGAGTCATCAGACGCCGACATGTGCAGCGACACCGGTTCACGGTTCGCACCCAAGAGTCGAACCACTTCTTCGACCGAGAGGTCAGCCTCTTTCGCGATCTCCTGAACGGTCGCGTCGCGGCCGAGAATGCCCGAGATGTCTCGTCCGATGCGTCCCAGCTTGTTGATCTTCTCCATGGTGTGCACGGGGATCCGGATCAGTCGGGCCGAGTCGGCCAGGCTCCGGGTGATGGACTGTCTGATCCACCACATTGCATACGTGGAGAACTTGAACCCCTGACGGTAATCGAATTTCTTCACCGCCCGGTCAAGGCCGAGGTTTCCCTCTTGGATGATGTCCATGAAAGGAACCCCGCGCCCGGCATACCTCTTGGCGATGCTGACGACCAATTTCAAGTTGCAACAGATGAAACGCTGGTGAGCCTCCACCCCCTCATGGGCGATCTGCCTCAACTCACGCAGGTAGACCGGCGGCAGATTTCGCTCCGTGGCGATCTTTTCCTCCGCCATCAGGCCGACTTCTATGGTCTGAGCGAGTTCGACTTCGTCCTCCGCGGTCAACAGCGGATATTGGCCGATCTGATGCAAGTAGTCGCGGACTGGGTCTGTGCTCGCGCCGACGATTGTCAGTCGCGGTTTGTCCGACCAATCGGCCTCGTATCGGTCCTGCTGATTATTATTGGGTACTGAAACTGCGTTCGACATCTGCACACCTCGGGTAAATAGGTAGTTCGACGATTACGCACAGGCACGGCGACGGAGCTCTCAACCGACATTGAAAGTCGGGAGCGAAGGGCTAAACAACCGCGAATCAGATATCCCGACAGGTTCAACTTGGCCTGTGGCCGATTGTCACGCAGGGACCGGGCTCTGACAATCAAAGAAACACTCAAGCACACGACCCATCTTCAGATCATATGCACGGATTCAGGTCATATGCACGAACTCTGGAGCCAACCTGAAACCGAACTATCCCCACAGTAGCACCGAGAGAGAACGGTCGCTCTCTTTTTTTCACGGCTCTTCACGCACCCCCGAGAAGCGTGCGGCTACCTCCGGAAAGTGCGCACTCCCAACCAGACCAGCCCGGCGCCGAGTGCGGCCACACCGGCCGCTCCGGCAATCAGGTATTCGGGATGCCGGCGACGCAGGATCTTCAGGCGCCGCTGTCCGTCGTGAACCAAACGCTTCGCCTGGGTGACCGGGTTCAATCGGGCTTCGATCTCGTCCAGCGTGCGTGCCAACTCTCGCCTCGCCGACTCGGCATCCTGCGCCAATTGTGCTGGGCTGCGCGCGATCGTACGCGCGGCGGCCTTTGCCTCGGCATCGGTTCTGGTCTCCGTCGCGGCCCGCAGTTCTGCGGCCTCGCGATCGGCGGCCGCGGCCTGCAGCTTGGCCCGGTGAGCGTCGTCCAGCGACTGCTGGGACTTCTTCGTCGGGTTGACCTGGGATTCAGTACTCATAGCGGCCTTCACCCTTCAACGCGTGGACATCCTCTTTCAAGCCTTCTATGGCGGCAGTGGGCACCGGCGGCACGCCTTTCTTCAGCAACCGCACCCCCACCAGTCCGATTATCGCGGCCAGAACGAGCAACGCGACCCCGATGATCAGCGCCGCCAGCCAGGGCTGGAACACCAGCGTCAGAGCAAGAATCGCGGTGGCCACCAGAGTCGCGAACGCGAAGAAGCCCAGCAACGCGGCCAGCACCAGCATCCCCACGCCGATACCCGCGCTGATCGCCTTGGCCTTCAGCTCGATTTTGGCCTGCTCGACCTCGATCTTGACCAGGGCGATCAATTGCGCGGGAAGCCCTGCGACCAGTTGGAGCAACGAGGGTCTCTTACCCATCGAACGGTCAGGAGTCATGCGGTGGTCCTCCTCAATCTTCACAAACGGTGTCGGCGATCAGGGCCGATCACATCGAGGGTTCGTTCGTGCCGGTCTGGCCAGTCGTCTTCGCCCCGGAAGCGTCTGTTTTGGAAACCACGGCGACAACTACTTTCTTGGCGCCCTCGTACATGCTGTCTGCGACGTCACCGACCCGCTCCTTCGCGAATTCCTGCGCCTGGTGCATCCCGCGTTGCACGGAATCCGTCTCCCACACGTTTCGCGCGGCCCTGCGGATCTGTTCGTAGCGCTTGCGGCCGGCACGAGCCCCCAAGACATACCCGACGGCGATTCCGGCGATAAAGACTAGCTTCTTCATTGGTCACTCCTCGTGGGTGGTCGCTGCCTCATCTGGCAGCCGCCTACGTGTGGCATTTACTACGGTACCGTCCAGCGTAGTCTCACCGGCCACTCACTTCACAGCGACGGATGAAAGCCGCTGCGCACCAGCACGCCACGAATTCCTGACGCCGCGGCCTCGGCATGGGCCACTTTCGCATCCAACCCTGTGCCAGACAGCCAGTCGCCGGATACCGCAATCCCCGGGTGAGCCTCGACGGCGACCTGGAAGGATTCGATCCGAGCCCACTGCCCCTCGGCAGCGGGGGACGGCGGATGAAGCCGCCGCTCCGATATCGCACTGACGACGGAATCAGTCTGCAACTCGATTCCGAGGATACCCGCGACCCGGTCACACGCGGTCGCGGCCTCCGCGGCGTCCAACACGCGGGCGGGCCGAGGCCAGTGGACGTCGTCCGGGGTGATCTCACCCTGCACTTCATCAGCCTCGCCCGTTCGTGGCATGAAGGTGCGCGTGATCAGGCGGAGGCAGTGGCGGGTGCCGGCTCGCCGAGCTGTCAGGTGGTGCAGCACCTGACTGGTTCGATCAGAGAGGGCGACGACCCCGCGGCCTCGGGGTGCGCCATCGAGTTCTGGAGCATCGACTACCAGCGTCGTCACCTCGTCTCGGTGCGATTCGGGCCAGCCGCGCCACGCCGCACCGAGCAGGTTTCCTGCCAACGACCGGGCACGGGCCCGGTCGACCGCGAGAATCACCGCCCGAGCCTCTATCTGGCTGCCGTCGGCGAGGTGCACCCGCCAGCGGTCGACGGCAGTGGAATCCGTGATTTCGTCGACTGCGACCACCCCGAGATCGGGGCGGAGTGAGCCGCCGAGAAACCGAACACGTGAGGCCAGCGCGTCAGTGACCGGGAGCAGGCCGGCGTCCAGGACGGCGCGAGAGCGTGTACCGGGCGCGGCCGAGAGGATCTCCGTGACGCCACCAGAGAGTGAGCCCTGCCGTGTCATGGCTGCATTCAGCGCGGGCGAGGCCGCGCCCACCAGCACGGTCTCAGGATCATCGCCGAGATCGGCCGCGACGATAGGAGCCACCAGTCGCTGCCAGACCTCCGACCCCAGGCGCCCGCGCACCAGCGCCCCGAGATTCGTTTCCCGGCCGATCGTGAGGATCGGGCGCAGCCGGTCGAGGTAGGCACGAAGGGCACCCCTCCGACCCACTACCCGGGCCACATCGGTGGCGAGGGGGGAGGCAGGAATCCCAGCGAGGGTGGCCTGTGGAGCAGGCATGACATCGGCCCCCGACTTCAACCACCACTCGTCCTGCGTCTGCGCCCTCATGAGGTCGCCCAGACCGAGGTCGGCCACGAGAGCCGCCATCGCGCCATCGCCCGCGAATTCCTCGGCGTGGAGATCATCGGCCTCCGGCGGCACAACGGTGGCCGAAGTCGCGCTATCGGTGGCAGCGTCGGCGGGCGCGGGCGTCGACTCGTCAGACTCGCCGTCTACGACGAGCGGGGGAAGCCCGCTGGTCACGAGAACCCGAGCCCCGATCCGGGCGCACTCGCGTGCGGCGACGAGGCCGGCCAGTCCCGAGCCGACGATAACGACATCTGCTCTGAGCACGCCTGGCTCGGTTCCGGGCGAATCCTCAGCCATGAGCGTCTCCTCGTTGGCGGTCGTCTCTTCCTTTGCGATGGAGGCGTCGGGGTCAGAGTTCACCCTGCAATTGTCGCAAACTTCGAGATGGCACCTGCCGGCTCCCCTCGGTACGCTGCCAACGGTCGCGCGTCGGGCTGCGGGGCGGGTGCATACTGATTGCGGGAGGATTTTGTGACGAAGCCCAGCACCGACACGAAGAGGCCCGCCGGATGGGCACATCTGCCCTTCGACGCAACCCCGATACGCACCGAGCGCTTTCTGCTCAGACCGCTGAGACCCCGCGATCTCGACGACGTGCACGCCTACCAGAAGCGGGAGGACGTGGTTCGCTACCTGCTCTGGGAGACCAGGACGGTGGAGGAGTCTGAAGCCCACCTGGCTGAGCGCCGCACACGGGTACGCCTGGAGAGTGACGGCGACTGTCTGGTCTTCGCGGTGGAACTGCCCGACGAGGCCGGGGGCCACGACCGAGTGGTCGGCGACATGAGCGTCTTCCTCGACAGCGCCTCGAGCGCCCAGTTCGAGATCGGCTGGGTCTTCCATCCCGCCTTCCACCGGCGCGGGTATGCCACCGAGGCCGCCCGGGCGATCCTTGACCTCTGTTTCACAACGCTCGGAGCACACCGGGTCTTTGCCAGGCTCGACCCGCGGAACGAGGCATCCGTGCGGCTGTGCGACCGACTGGGGATGCGCAGGGAAGCACACTTCAGACAGAGTCTCTATTTCAAGGGCGAGTGGAGCGATACTCTTGTGTACGGTCTTCTCGCCCCCGAATGGCGAAGCGCCGGCAGCTGAAGGAGAGTTGACGATTGATGACCTTTCCCAATATTCAAACGAAAATAGTCTTCGGCGCGCCCGGCCTCCCCTAGGCTGTTCCCATCCAACCGAAACAAAAGGAGAAGCCCAATGAGTTTAGGTGCCGGAATTCTGCTCGTGGTGATCGGAGCGATCTTGACTTTCGCCCTCGACGTGCAGGTGGACTGGATCAATCTGGTGATGGTCGGTTATATCTTGATGGCAGCCGGATTGGTCGGCATCATCCTCGGAATCGTGTTGATCGCGCGGAGGCGCAGCTCGAGTGTCACGGTGCGGTCAGGCACTGACCCGGCCACGGGAGAACGGGTCGACAGAACAGAGCGAAACAGTTCGCCACCTCCACCCGCGATCTGAACTCACACGGTTGCGCGCAGCGGCAGGCACACAGCGACCTGTTGCCCCCTACGCGCCCTTGAGCCGTTCAGCCAGGTAGCCGTAGAGGCCCTCGAGCGGAATCCGCTCCTGCTGCATCGTGTCACGATCGCGAACCGTCACGGCCTTGTCGTCGAGAGAGTCGAAGTCGACCGTGACACAGAACGGTGTGCCGATCTCGTCCTGCCGGCGATAGCGCCGGCCGATCGCTCCGGCGTCGTCGAAGTCGACGTTCCAGCTCTCGCGCAGACTGGCGGCCAACTCTCGAGCCATCGGAGAGAGTGCCTCATTGCGGCTGAGCGGAAGCACGGCAACTTTCACGGGTGCCAGCCTGGGGTCGAGCCGGAGCACTGTGCGCTTGTCGGTGCCACCCTTGGCGTTGGGCACCTCCTCCTCGTCGTACGCGTCGACCAGGAACGCCATGAGCGAGCGGGTGAGGCCGGCCGCCGGCTCGATAACATATGGGGTCCAGCGCTCCTCCTTCGGCTGGTCGAAGTAGGTCAGATCCTTGCCGCTGGCCTCAGAATGGGTCTTGAGATCGAAGTCGGTGCGATTGGCCACTCCTTCGAGTTCGCCGAACTCACTGCCTGAAAAACCGAAGCGGTACTCGATGTCGACAGTGCGTTTGGCATAGTGCGACAACTTGTCCTTCGGGTGCTCGTAGAATCGCAGGTTCTCCCGCTTGATTCCGAGCCCGGTGTACCAGTCCATGCGCTGCTCGAGCCAGTACTCGTGCCAGGTCTCATCGGTGCCCGGCTCGACGAAGAACTCGAGCTCCATCTGCTCGAACTCGCGCGTGCGAAAGATGAAGTTGCCCGGCGTGATCTCGTTGCGAAAGCTCTTGCCGATCTGGCCGATTCCAAACGGCGGTTTCATCCGTGCGGCCTGCACCACATTGGCGAAGTTCACAAAAATGCCCTGCGCTGTCTCCGGGCGCAGGTAGTGCATGCCGGCCTCGTCGTCGACAGGGCCGAGAAAGGTCTTGAGCAGGCCGGAGAATGCCCTCGGCTCGGTCCACGTGTGCCGGTTGCCGCAGTTCGGGCAGGGGATGTCATCGAGACCGTTCTCCGGGGCACGGCCCTTCTTCTCCTCGAACTCCTCCTCCAGATGATCGGCGCGAAAGCGCTTGTGGCAACTGGTGCACTCGACCAGGGGATCGCTGAACACCTCGACGTGCCCCGAGGCCTCCCACACCTTGCGAGGCAGAATGACCGACGAGTCGAGGCCGACCACATTGTCGCGGCTGGTCACCATGTTGCGCCACCACTGGCGCTTGATGTTCTCTTTCAGCTCGACGCCGAGCGGCCCGTAGTCCCAGGCCGAGCGTGATCCGCCGTAGATTTCGCCCGCCTGAAAGACGAACCCGCGGTGACGGGCGAGTGCGATGACGGAATCAAGACGGGATGGCGCGGCCACGGTGGCTCCAATGGGGTGCTGGGGAATGAACCGGGACGGATCGCCCGGCACCCGTCTAGTTTACGGATGCCCGCGGCGGGGTGGAGTCACCCGGTTCAGTGCACGTATTCCAACAGGTCGAGACCGAGTTGACGCATCGCCTCGAGCACCGAGAGCCTGGCGGGCAGCGAGACCTCGGTGTATTGCATCGTGACGGCGTAGCTCACCCCATGGCGAGGCCCCCGGAGCACCCCTGCCTCCGCGCGGATTCCGTTGTCAGTCCCGGTCTTGTTCATCAACAGCACGCCATGGTTGCCCGCTCGGTGGGCCAGCGGATCCATCCCGAATGCGCTGGCCACCATGGACAGGTCGGTGTTGAGCGAGAGCCATCCGACAACCCGGCTGCTGGTCCTGGGGTCAACGACCTCCCCGCGCACCAGTGCCGAGAACAGCCAGGTGAGTTCCTTGGCCGAGCCGACCGCAAGGTGCGGCGCATCATCTGGCCCGCGGTTGTCACGCACTCGGTCGAGCAGCGCCGTTCGGGTGATCCCGAGCGAGTCGGCCCGAGTGCGCACGGCATCGAGCCCGATGTGGCGCAGAAGTACGTTGGTGGCCAGGTTGTCGCTGGTCGCCCCGACCAGTGCCGCGAGGTCGGCGATGGGGAGCGCCGGCGCCTGCAGGTGCTGCCAGATGCCGGAATCGGCAACCGCATCACCCGGCGTGCGGTCAAGGATCTGGTAGCCGGATGCATCGGCCTCGGTCAGCCGGGCAGCGACCTCGATCAGCAGGAGCACCTTACCCACGCTGGCGATCGGCATGGTGACGTGGTCATCGACGGAGAACAGCACCCTCTGCGAGTTCAGGTCGACCGCACGGGCAGATACTTGCACCCCTTCGAGCGCCAACTGACCGAGTGCCGCGAACCCGCGCGAGAAGTTCTCCGCGTTCATGCTCTCGCGGTGCTTGCCCTGCCGGAGCCTGTGCTGGCGGTCGCGGCGCTCTGATGCCCGGGCAGCCATCACCAGATGGTGACCCGTTGGGCCTCGTCGAGCCACAACTGGTCGGCGTCGGTCACTCCGAAGGCGTGGTAGAACTCGTCGATATTGCGCACGATCTGGTTACAACGAAATTCATTGGGCGCGTGCGGGTCGATCGCGATCAGCCGGATTGCCTCCTCGTCGCGCAACTTCATCTGCCACGCCTGCGCCCAGGAGAGGAAGAAGCGCTGCGCTCCGGTCAGAGAGTCCAGCACTGGCGGTTCCTTGCCGTCGAGCGAGATCAGGTAGGCCTTCCAGGCGATCGACAGCCCGCCCAGGTCTCCGATGTTCTCACCGATGGTCAGCGCCCCGTTGACGTGGTGGTCGGGGATCTGCCTGGGGGCCAGGCCGTTGAACTGCTCGATCAAAGCCGCCGTCAGGGATTCGAAGGCTTCACGGTCGGCTGCGGTCCACCAGTCGGTGAGCCGGCCGTCGCCATCGTACTTGGAACCCTGGTCATCGAAGCCGTGCCCGATCTCGTGCCCGATCACCGCTCCGATTGCACCGTAGTTCGCTGCCGCATCGCGTTCGGGGTCGAAGAACGGATATTGCAGAATTGCCGCTGGGAACACGATCTCGTTGAAGCCCGGGTTGTAGTACGCGTTGATGGTCTGGGGGGTCATGAACCACTCATCGCGATCGAGGGGTTTGCCGATCTTGCCCAGTTCCCGGTCGAACTCGTACCTGCTGGTGCGACGCACATTGCCGATCAGGTCGGCCTCGTCGATCTCGATCGAGGAATAGTCGCGCCATTTCACCGGGTAGCCGATCTTTGGCGTGAACTTTCCAAGCTTTGCCAGTGCCTTGGCGCGGGTGTCCTCGCCCATCCAGTCGAGCCCGGTGATCGATTGCCGGTACGCCTCGACCAGGTTCTTCACCAACTCGTCCATCTCGCCCTTGGCGGCGGGCGGAAAGTGCCGGTCGACGTAGATGCGGCCAACGGCCTCGCCGAGCGAGCCCTCCACGAGGGAGACGCCGCGCTTCCATCGTGCCCTCAGGGTGGGGGTTCCGGAGAGGGTCTTTCCATAGAAGCTGAAACTCTCGTCGACGAACTCCGATGACAGCAGGCCTGCGGCTCCGCGAATGATCTGCCAGGAAAGCCAGTTCTTCCAGGCATCGAGGCGGCCCTGGGTCAACAGGGCGCCCACCCCCGAGACGAAACTAGGCTGCCGAATGACGATCTCATCCAGCGCGCCGGCCGGAACTCCCAACGCGGCGCTCCACACCCCCAGGTCGGCAGACGCCTGATCAGCGGGGGCGCCTTCTGATCGGAACAACTTTCTCACCTGCTCGAAAGCGAGCAGGTTATAGGTGGCCTCGGAATCCCTGGATCGCACGTTGTCCCAATGGCGGGCGGCGATCAACGTCTCCAACTCGAAGACGGATGCGGCCCGGGCTGCCGGGTCGTCGAGGCCGGCGAGGCGCAGCATTCGCTCGACGTGGCCGAGGTAGGCCTCCCGAACCGCGGCGAACCGCTCTTCGCGATAGTAGCTCTCGTCGGGCAGTCCGATACCGCCCTGTTCGGCGAAGACCAGGTAACGCTCCGGATTGCCGGGGTCGTTGTCGACGAACAGCTGTAAGAAGCTCGACAGACCGTCGCGTTCTGCCGCGCCGATCGTGGCGAGCAATGCGTCAATCGTGTCGATGTCGGCAACCTCTGCCAACTGGGCGCTGATCGGGGTGACGCCGAGCGCTTCGATCCGGTCCTCGTCCATGAAACTCGCGTACAGGTCGCCGAACTGGCGCTCACCGGTTCCCGGTTCGGCCGACTGCGCCTCGATGATGATGTCACGCACCGCCGATTCGGCAGCTTCGGCCAGCAGCATGAACGAACCCCAGCGCGCCTTGTCCTCGGGGATCTCGGTGCGATCGATCCAGCGCCCGTTGACATGCCGGAACAGGTCGTCCTGCGGCCGCACCCGGGGGTCGAGTTCGGCGATGTCGATGCCGGATTCTGCGTCGGCCCGGGCAGTCGTGTCAGTGGAGAGGTCAGTCATGCGTCCAGCCTAGGCGGTGCCCCTGACGATGCGGTGGGCGAGTCAACGCACCCCGCCGACGACATCGATGGTCATCACGAGGATCACTCGTTCGGCCTTGTCCGGCGGCGCCGCCGTGCTCTCGTTTCCGTAGCGGCGGCCCAGCTCCTGATAGAACGATCCGCTCGGATCGGCAATCACTTCGGTGAGGTGCCCACGCAGTTCGATGTACCGCATTGGGTCCGTCGGATCGGTGATCGCGAGGGTCATCGTCGGGTTGGCCTTGAGGTTGCGAAATTTGGAGCGCGTCGTCGTGTGGGTGAACCGGATGTTCTGGCCGTCGTACTCGAACCACATCGGATTGACTTGCACGTATCCGTCGGGGCGAATCGTCCCCAGCTGAGCGAAGATCGGGCGTTCAAGCAGGTCGAGGTGATCAGCGGGGATCTCAGACATGGCACCATTTTAGTTCACCGATCAGCGCCTGGCCCAGATTTTTCGCCAGCTCAGAGCATCTGGCCGAAGCCCTCGGCATCGGCCGTGCGCCCTGCGACCAGAATCGTGTCTTCAGGCTCGAGTATTGTGTCCAACTGCGCGTTCACCCAGCCCGCGTCACCCCGCTTGTACGCGGTGATGGTCACTCCGTATTTGGCGCGCACCCGCATCTCGCCGAGCGGCCTGCCCAGCACCAACGCGTTCGGGGCCATCTTCACCAGAACGTAGTCCTGATCGACCTCGATGTAGTCCAGGGCGGCCCCGCGCACGAGGTGCGCGACCCGCCGACCCATGTCCTTCTCCGGGTAGACGACGTGATGGATCCCCAGTTGATTGAGGATCTGGCCGTGCGGATCAGTGACCGCCTTCGCCCACACGACCGGAATCTTGAACTTCAACAACAGCGACGCGGTGAGGATGCTGGCCTGGATGTCGCTTCCGATCGCAATCACCGCACGGTCGAATTCTGGCACCGCCAGTTGACGAAGGGCCTCCTCCTTCGTGGCATCCGCCCGCACCACTTGGCTGAGCACACCGTTCAGGCTCTGCACGATCTCTTCGTCGGTGTCGATGCCGAGCACCTCTGTGCCTGATTTCATCAATTCCCCCGCGAGCGCGCACCCGAACCGGCCGAGGCCGATCACCACCACCGAATCGGCCTCGGCGATGCGGGCGGGGCGTGCACCGGGGAACATTCGTGACTTAGCCAATGACGGGCCTTTCCTGTGGATACTCATACAACAGCCTGCGATCATGCAGCGCAATCGCACTGCCGAGCGCCATCGGGCCCAACCGGCCGACGAACATGCACACCATGAGAATGAGATGGGCGCCCGTGGGCAGATCTGCGGTGATCCCCGTGGACAGGCCGACCGTCCCGAAGGCAGAGACCACCTCGAACAACACCTGGTCGAGGTCACGCCCGGTCAACAGCATGATCGAGCCGCACGCCGCCACCACGAGGGCGGTCGCCAGCAGTACGACCGTGATCGCCTGGCGGTGCACGGAGCGGGAGAGCCGCTTGCCGAAGATATTGACGGCGCCTTCGCCGGTCAGCTCGGTGTACATGATGAAGAAGAGCACGGCGAACGTGGTCACCTTGATACCGCCGGCCGTGCCGGCCGGCCCACCTCCGATGAACATCAGAACGTCCATGCCGAGCCACGTGGCCGGGTGCATGCTTCCGATGTCGATCGAGTTGAAGCCCGCGGTGCGGGTCTGCACCGATTGGAAGAAAGCGGCAAGAACCTTGGTTGGGTCGTCGAGGCTGCCCAAGGTCTTCGGGTTCGTCCACTCGACTGCTCCGATCAGCACCGTGCCGCCGATCAGCAGCACTGCGGTCATCCAGAGCACGAGCTTCGTGTTCATGCTCCAGTGCAACGGTTTGCGGAACTCTCGTCGCAGTTGCATGATGACCGGAAACCCGAGGCCGCCGAGGATGATGGCGGCCGCAATCGGTAGGCCGATGAACGGATCGGAGACGAACGGGACGAGATTGCCTTCGACCACCGAGAACCCGGCGTTGTTGAACGCCGACACCGCGTGGAAGACGCCCAGCCAGAGTGCCTGCCCGAAGTCGTGCCCGTATCCGAGCCAGAAGCGGAACGTGAGCAGGAGCGCGACAGAGCCCTCGATGAGCCCCGAGATCTTCGCGATGCCGCGGATCAGGCCCTTCACGTCACCCAGCGACAGCGCCTTCGTCTCGACAGCGGCGGTGAGCCGCGTGCGCACCGACAATTTTCGCGCGATGACAAGGCCGATCATGGAGGCGAAGATCATCACGCCGAACCCGCCGGCCTGGATCAGCACGAGAATCACGACCTGGCCGAACGGGCTCCAGTGGGTCGCCGTGTCGACCACGGTGAGCCCGGTGACGCAGACCGCGGAGGTCGCGGTGAACAGCGCCTCGATGATTGTCGTGTGACCCTGGGCCGCGTGGGAAACCGGAAGGAGCAGGAGAAGCGAGCCCACGATGATCGCTGCGGCAAAGGCGACCGCCACCGCCTGTGCGGGTCGCGCGCGGTGGAGGGTCCGTGTGCGTTTCGGCACCGTACTGCGGGTGGCCACGCGCTCACTTTAGTCCTGTTCCACGCCGAATGTCGCGCGCAGACAGAATACGGCCGGGCCTCGACTTCCCTTATAGGCTGTGTCTTTGAATGACACCCTCGCGCGCGCCCCGCACTGATCCCACTCCGGATGATTCCGGATCCTCACCCACGACCCGCCGTAACCACTTCGTCGACCTCACTCCGCTCAAGGTCAGCCCCGCATTCGCGCGCCTGTGGGTGGGCAGCGGCATCGCCGGCATCGGCAGCCAGATGACCATCATGGCCGTCGGCCTGCACGTCTACCACCTCACCCAGTCCACCTTTGCGGTGGCGATGGTGGGCACCTTCGCCCTGGTGCCGATGGTGGCCGCAGGGCTCTACGGCGGCATGCTTGCCGATGCGTTCGACCGTCGAAAGGTCGCCCTGGTGGCGGCGATCGTCGCCTGGGCCTCGACCGGGACCATCGCCGGGTTGGCATGGCTGAATCTGGAGACGGTGTGGTCGCTCTATCTGCTGACCGCGCTCAACGCGGTGGCCGCGACGATCATCGGCACCTCTCGGGCCGCCATCCAACCGCGAATCCTGCCGCGCGAACTCCTCCCGGCCGCCGCAGCGCTCCAGGGGATCAGCTTCGGGCTGATGGTGACCGTCGGTCCCGCGCTGGCCGGGATCCTGGTCGCCGGTGTCGGCTTCAACTGGACGTACACGATCGATGTCGTGCTGTTCGCCGCGGCCTTTCTTGGCATCGTCTCACTGCCGCCCATCGTGCCCGAGGGCGAGCGGCACCGTCCGGGCCTGGAGTCGATCCGGGTCGGTATCGCCTTTTTGAAGCGTGCCCCGAACATTCGCATGTCGTTCGTCGTCGACATCATTGCCATGACCTTCGGGCGGCCGCACGCCCTGTTTCCCGCCGTGGGGGCGGTGTTGCTCGGTGGCGGGGCGATCACGGTCGGGGTGCTCACCGCGGCCGTCGCGGTCGGGGCGCTCGTGAGCAGCATCTTCTCCGGGCGCCTCGGCGGCGTGCGCTGGCAGGGCCGGGCCATCGGCTGGGCGATCGGCTTCTATGGGCTGTTCGTGTTTGGCTTCGGTGTTGTACTGGGACTGGTCTCACTGGGCTGGTTGGGACAGGCGACGAACCAGGCTGCGGGCACGAACATGCCGGCGCTCGTGCTCGCGGCCATCATGCTCGCCGGAACCGGCGCCTCTGACAACGTGAGCGCGGTATTTCGCACGACGATGCTGCAGACGGCGGTGCCCGACAACATGCGCGGGCGCCTGCAGGGAATCTTCACGGTGGTCGTCACCGGGGGCCCACGAGTCGGCGACCTCTACGTCGGTGTCATCGCGATCTTCGGGATGCTCTGGCTGCCGCCCGTGCTCGGCGGGCTGGTGATCATCGCACTGATCGCGTTGCTGCTGCGCCTGCACAGCGGCTTCCGCCATTACGACGCCCTCAACCCACTCCCGTAGGAGTCGCCGGCATTGCGATGTACGTTGCCGTGACGGGCGCCGAAGGGCTCATCCTGGGCCGGGCCACTGAGGCGCACCTCACGGTTACCAGCCGCTCAGCCCCTCATTTTTTGACGAGGGCCGCGATCGTCATCTCCTCGGATGCGGTCAGTCTCGTCAGCGCGAAGACGCTCGGCCATGATGAGGTCGTCATCTGGCTTTTCAGCGAACTTCGCACGCACCTCCGTCTCGCCATCCGCCCCCGGGCATCTGAAATTCTCAGCTGCTGGGCCCGCTCCTTCACGACGTCGCTTCCGCAACTGCTCGGAGCAGATCCTGGTACTTGCCCTGCTTCCACGCCGCCCAGTCCCAGGCGGTCAGAAAGCGCTGTCCGCTGCGCTGCCCATTGCCGAAAAGCGTGGCCTTGTCCTGCGTCGTCAAGGTGAAATCGGTGGCGGCGAAGCCGGTGGTGTCGACGAAGATGGTGCGCGAGGCGAAGGCCGGGTCGACGATGTGCACCCGGTCGTGCGCGGACTGCATCGTGGCCAGCAGCGACTTGGCCAGCTCAAAGCTGTTGGCATCCGAGTTCCACGGGGCCCTGGTCAAGTTGGTGCGGGCCGACAGTTTGACCCCGAGCGTGGGCCAGCGTTCCGGCTTGCCATCGGTGCGGTCGAAGATGTCGATCGGGTAGTTCGACAGCATGCCGCCATCGGTGCAGAGAATTTTCGGGTGACCGGTCACCTTCGGGTCGCAGGCCATGGTGAACGGTTCGAAGAAGAACGGAATGGAGGCCGAGGCGCGAACCGCATCGGCGACCGATTGGGTGTCGGGGTCGACGCCGAGCAGGCTGCGGTAGTCCCAGGGCAGCCGAAGCATGAAGCCCCGCGAGACATCCGACACGATCACGACCAGCTTGTAGCGTTGCTCGGGCGGCAGACTGCTGCCCGGATCGTCCTGCTTGAGGTCTGCCCAGGTGTGGATGCCCCGGGCGGCGAGCGTCTGCTCGATCCAACCGTGCAGAAAGTTTCCCGAATACATGCCTTCATGAAAGATCAGCCCGAAGGCTGCCCCGATATGCGGGACATGTCCAAACGGCTTCGGAGTGTCTTCGAAGCGGGAGAAGTCGAGGTCGTCCATGATCTGTTTGATTTCGGGCACCTGGTAGCCGGCAGCGAGCAGGGATGCGACGATGGCGCCGGCGGATGTTCCGGCCACCCGGTGAAAGGTGTACGGATCTTCGCGGTCTGCCAGTGCCGTGATCGCTCCGACCAGGCCGGAGCCCTTGACTCCCCCACCCTCGAGAACCAGATCTGCGTCGGCCATGAGCCCCGCTCTTTTCTCGTGCAATGCACCAGCAGCACTTCTGCCGGGCCTGGACGTTCCCAGCGGATCACTCGAAGCCTCATCAAGCAGAGGGGTGACATCCGCACTCTCATGCTCAGATTCCGCTTTTGCACGCTAGTTGTCAATACCCGGGACGCACAGCGATTTCCCGTGAATCGATCGAGGCGCTC
>CAJDUP010000049.1_pt1 | contig 16322 bp, 16 predicted proteins | sample 7391181 | NCBI WGS metagenome assembly CAJDUP01 (sample SAMEA7055690, study PRJEB34461) | soil metagenome | biome: terrestrial ecosystem; feature: Peninsula; material: soil | place: Antarctica | collected 2016
TGGGCAAACCGATCGCTGAGTCCAATGCTCTCTGCATTCCAACCGCGTCATACGCCAATCCCGACGGTGCCGGCAATGCTTGGCGGTTCATCAGCGGAAGAGAACCCAGAACGCCCATGTGCGAGCTGGGCTGGAAATCATTGGGAGTGCTGGAGCTCACAGCGCTGCCCAGCATTGAGAAGGAGCGTTGGATCCCTGTGTTGCAGGGGACTGACGCCCTGCTGGTGGGAGGCGGTGATCCGCTCTATCTCCACTACTGGATGTGCCAGTCCGGACTGGCAGACCTCTTGCCGTCGCTGCGCGATGTTGTCTACGTGGGCTTGAGCGCAGGGAGCATGGTAACGGCGCCCAGAATCGGTAAGCCCTTCGTTGGCTGGAAACCGCCCACTGGTGCCGACGAAACGTTGGGGCTGGTCAATTTTTCGATCTTTCCGCATCTTGATAACGAGGACTTGCCAGACAACACCATTTCCAATGCAGAGAAATGGGCCGCCGGCATATCGGCGCCGTGTTACGCAATTGATGATGAGACCGCTATCACAGTCACCGGTGATGCCGTCGAAGTCGTCTCCGAGGGGCACTGGAGATTGTTCAGCGCATAGCCGAGTGGGTAAATGCCTATGATCTGTTGCGACGCGGATCCCGCTTGACGACGGTCAACTCCTCGGTCGTGTTCGTGGCTGTGCCCGCGTTCGATCCGGGTCTCGGTCCATTGTGACGATGGTCCGCGCAGTGATCCTCCGTTCAGAATTGGTGCGAAAGCACTCGCGTGCCGCAGAGCGCGACAACGGCCGTACCCAGACACAGTCGGTCTTCCAGCTACGCACTTCGTAGTGAGCGCAGGGCTCGCGGGCGCGCCCCGGGCAGAACCCGTTATGCCATCGGCTAGCCTCGACGGGTGATGAACGACCGTTATGACACTGACCCGTTGGCCACGAACTGGCGCCACCCGGCCGTCGCCCCCGTTCGCAGCGTTGAGGCGGTTCCCGGCCTCGTCGTCGAAGAGCTGCGCACCGACTTCTGCGGCGCCGTGATTCGCACCGAAGTGGGTACCGTCTCACTCGAAGACCGCTTCGGCACGGTGCGCGTCTTCCCGCTCGGCGGCGGGTTCTTGTTGGAGGGGGAGCCCGTGACTCTGATCCGGGCGAGAACGACGCCGCAGGGGAGAGCTCGCACGGCCTCGGGGTCAATGGCCGTGTCTGATACCCGCGCCCGCGTGGCTCGGGCAAGTCGCATCTTCGTTGAGGGACGGCACGACGCCGAACTGGTCGAGAAGGTATGGGGCGCCGACCTGCGCATCGAGGGTGTCGTCGTCGAATACCTGGGCGGCATCGACGACCTGGCGGCGCTGATCGCAGAATTCAACCCCGGTCCCGGCCGCAGGGTTGGCGTTCTCGTGGATCATCTGGTGCCCGGGTCAAAGGAGACCCGAATTGCAGAGCAGGTCGCACGGGGCCCATTCGGGGCCAATGTTTTGGTGGTCGGGCATCCGTACGTCGACGTCTGGCAGGCGGTGAAGCCAGCCAGGCTCGGCTTGAAGCAGTGGCCGGCCATTCCACGGAATATTGAGTGGAAGCGTGGCATCTGCCAGGCTCTCGGGTGGCCGGGGGAGTCTCAGACCGATATCGCTCACGCCTGGCAGCGCATCCTGAGTCGCGTCGACACGTTCGCCGATCTGGAGCCGGCGTTGCTCGGCCGGGTCGAGCAGTTGATCGACTTCGTCACGGAGTAGCCCGTCTTCGCCCGACCGCATCCCTTCGCTCGCCTACACCCTTTCACCCGAGTGCACGTCTCCACCGAGCGGGCAGTCAATGCGGCTATCAGACACGATTTCCCTCGTCTACTGCACGCTCGGCGAGGTGGAGTGAGGTGTCTCGGCGAGTAGAGTGCTCTGGTGGACCTCATCCTTCGAAAACTTGACACGGCCGACCTGCCCGCCCTGGTGCGGCTCAACAATGCGGCGGCTCCTGCCGTACCCGTGTCGGCAGAGGCTGATATCGCCCGGTTGCTTGACGTTGCCACCGTCGCTGTCGCCGCCGTGGCCACGGAAGACCCAGATCGCATGCTCGGCTTCATGATCGCGATCGAACCCGGCCAACCGTACGACAGTGAGAACTATCTCTGGTTCGAGGCGCGCGGAATAGACCACCTGTATGTCGATCGAATCGTGGTGGCCGACGATGCCCGAGGGGCCGGTATCGGCCGAGTACTGTACGACCAGGTGTTCGAGGTGGCGCGGGCCGCCGGGCGCGCCGAGGTCACCTGTGAGGTGAACGTTGAACCGCCGAACCCCGGCTCGTTGCTCTTCCACGGCCGGCTGGGCTTCACCGAGGCCGGCCGGCAGGAGACCAAGGGCGGTTCGGTTGTGGTGGCTCTGCTGACCGCGCCTGTGCGCGGCTGAACGAAGGCCGTATTCAGCAGACCGTGGCCCGCCTCGTCTCAGGGGATGGACGCGTTCGCTCGGACGGTCGTCGGGGTGAGTCCTTGCTCCTCTTCAATCCCTCGACCAACGAGGTCAGGCGAAGAAGCTGGCGATCAGGTTGATCAGGGTGGCCAGGATCACGGTGCCGAACAAGTACGACAGCAAGCCATGGCGCAGCGCCGTGCCCCGCACGACGCTCGACTGCAGATTGGTGTCAGAGACCTGAAAAGTCATCCCGAGAGTGAAAGACAAGTAGGCGAAATCGCTGTAACGCGGCGGTTCGACCTGGTTGAATTCGACCCCGCCCGGGTGGCTGCCCCCGTAGTAGAGGGAGGCATAGCGAAGAGTGAACAGCGTATGCACGAGACCCCAGGACAGCGCAACACTGAGCACGGCCAGAGCAGCCAGCAGCACACGGCCCACTCCCTCGGACGCGTGAGCCTGCACGAGCAGGACGGCCACTGCAGCCAGGCTGGCAACGCTGGCCAAGAGAATCAGGAGCTCGACGGTGGTGCGAGATGGGTCTTCCCTGGTGGCACTTTCGGCGGTGGCGCGCGCATCCATCCGTCCGATGATGCTCCACACCCAGATGATGTAGGTGCTCGCGGCTGCGGCCCAGCCCACGGCCGGAGCATACTTCCACACGCCCAAGACGAGGCAGATCCCGGCCGCAATCAAGCCGACGACGATCATGGCCGCAAACCGCACCCGCGACCGATGCATCGGGGGGCGGGCGGGCTGGGTCATTGGGGATCCAACAGCGCCTGCCGCACTTCGCGTCGTAGAACCTTTCCGATCAGTGAGCGCGGGAGCTCGTCGACCGCGACCACCATGCGCGGCACTTTGTACGCCGACAACTCCGTTCGGCAGAAGGTGCGGATTGCCTCCTGGTCGAGGGATGCCCCCTTTTCCAACACGACCGCAGCGACCACTGTCTCTCCCCCCGAGTCGGAGGGGAGCCCGACCACTGCTACATCGGCGACCCCTGGCGCGTGGCGCACCACTTCCTCCACCTCGGAGGGTGCCACATTGAACCCACCGGTGATGATCAACTCCTTGATGCGATCGACCACAGTGACGAATCCGTCAGCCGTCATGGTGACGATGTCGCCGGTGCGCAACCAGCCGTCGGGAAGGAGTGTGGCGTTGGTCGCATCGGCGTTGCTCCAGTACCCGTGGAAGACCTGCGGCCCCTTGATCAGAAGTTCACCGGCTTCACCCGGTGCCCGATCGTGCTCGACATTCTCCGGATCGACCACCCGCACCCATGTGCTTGGGAATGGCACCCCGACGGTGCCATGGCGTCGGCCGGGGCCGGCCGGGTTGCCCAGGGCGACCGGTGAGGCTTCGGTGAGACCGTATCCTTCGATCAACAGGCCCCCGGTCGTTTCCTCCCACAACTGGGCGATGCGTTCGGGCAGCCCCATGGCTCCGGAGATTGCGAGTTTCATTCCGCGGAGGTCGATGCCGCGCTCGCGCGCCCCGTTGGCGACACTTTCATAGATAGGCGGCACCGCCGGAAACACGGTGGGCGGATGGGTTCGTGCGGCATCCAGTACGAGGTTTGCGTCGAATTTCGGAAACAGCACCAGGCGGGCGCCAATACTCATCGCAAAGGTCAGGCAGAGGGTCATCCCATAGGCATGGAACATGGGCAGAACGGCATAGACCACCTCTTTGCCATCGGCTATCTCGGGCAGCCACGCCCGCCCCTGCGCCGAGTTCGACAGCAGGTTGGTGTGGCTGAGCATGGCACCCTTGGGCTTGCCGGTGGTGCCACTGGTGTACTGCAGCACGGCGATATCCTGCGCGTCTGGTCGTTTGCCGTGGCGCTTGCGGATGGGCCGCTTCTCGAGCAGTTTCTCCCACCGGATGGTGTCGCGCACGGCCCCAGTGAGTGCATGCCGGGCGCGCCGGGCCTTGGGGACGGGCAGGCGAAGGGCCAGCCGCTTCGACAACGGCATGGCCCGGGTCAGGTCGACCGAGACCACTGTGGTGATCTGCAGGTCATCGGGCAGGTCTTGGATGAGCGGGCAGACCTTGTCCCAGGCGATCACGGTGCGTGCACCGTGATCTTCGAACTGGTGTCGCAACTCGCGCGCCGTGTACAGCGGGTTGTGCTCGACCACGATTGCGCCGAGCCGCAGGGCGGCGTAGAACGCGACAACGTGCTGCGGGCAGTTGGGCAACACGATGGCTACCCGGTCACCCTTTTTCACCCCGAGGAACCTGAGCCCCTCGGCGACCCGGTTGATCTGGTTGCCGAGTTCCGCATAGGTGGTGGTCGCCCCGAAGAACTCCAGCGCGACCTCGCGCCCAAACCGGTGCACGGCGTCGAACACCATGTCGACGAGGCTGCCTGTGGGTATATCGATGTCGGCGGGAACACCGTCGACGTAGCTGCTCAACCACGGGCGTGCTGCATTGCTGCTCATGAATTGGGGACCCTCCTCATTCGTTCTCTCCCATTATCGTCGGTTGCCCGGGCGAACGAATCGAGAGCACCGGAATCGAGGCTGCCTGCGGCCGTAAGCTGTGATCCATGTTCATCGACTTACCTGAAGCAGAACTCCGTGATTACCGCAGCAGTCAGGCCGACCCTGCCGATTTTGATTCGTTCTGGGCGACGACTCTCGCCGAGACGCGGCTGCACTCATTGCACGTCACGGTCGACCGGGTGGCTTCAGGGCTCCTCACTCTCGACGTGTTCGATGTGACGTTTCCCGGGTTCGGCGGGCAGCCGATCAAAGCATGGCTGCGGGTTCCGGCGGGCGCGGCAGGGCCTCTGCCCACAGTGGTGCAGTACCACGGCTACGGCCGAGGGCGAGGACAGGCCTACGAGAACCTGCTCTGGGCATCGGCCGGATTCGCGCACTTCGAGATGGACACGCGCGGACAGGGCTGGTGGGGCAGCACTGCCGCCACGGGTGACGAGGCAGGCAGCGGGCCGCACGCGCCCGGGTTTCTGACTCGCGGAATCGATTCGCGCGAAACCTACTACTACCGAAGGGTCTTCGCCGACGCGGTTCGCGCGATTGACGCCGCCCGAAGCCTGGATCTGGTCGATGGCAACCGGATCGGCGTGATGGGAACAAGCCAGGGCGGCGGGATCGCGCTCGCCGCAGCCGGCCTCGTGCCCGATATCGCGGCAGCGGTTGCTCGAGTGCCATTCTTGTGCGACTTTCCGCGCGCGACGGTCATCACCGACGAGATGCCGTACAAGGAGATCGGGGGGTTCCTCGCGACCAACCGCGATCGGGCGACGCAGGTGCAGGAGACGTTGGCATATTTCGACGGGGTGAACTTCGCCCGCCGGGCCTCCGCGCCCCTGACCATGACTGTCGCGCTGATGGATGCGACCTGCCCGCCATCGACGGTCTTCGGTGCCTTCAACGCGTATGCCGGACCAAAGAAGATCACAGTGTGGCCATACAACGGGCATGAAGGCGGCGCCTGGGAAGATGACGCGTTGGCGCTGAATACGTTCCGCGCGCATCTGGTCTGAAACAACCGCGCCACGTTGACTGAGCGCAGCCTGGGCAAGTCGGCGACTACGGGATATCGTTGAGCGTCTTCTCGACCGCGCCGAGCCGGTGGTCAATGCCCTCCAGCTTGGCAAGCAAGGCTCTGTTGGTCGCGGCGTTCTCCTCGATGGCTTTGGCGAGGTCGTCGGATTTCTTACCGCGGCCGGAGCCGAAAGTCCCGACAATCACTGTGATGCCCCAGACGACAATTCCAACTATCGCGATCCACGCGAACCACGGGATGTAGGCGAACCATGGGGTGTAGGCGTCCATGTCATTTCTCACTTTCGTTGGTCGCGGCGACCGCTGCGGTCACCGCAGCTTGGTCGATTGTCAGGCTGAACGGCACGATCTGAAATATCTTGAGGGCTTTGCCATCATCGGAAAGTTCGAGGTGCCCCGCCACATAGCCGGCCTCCTCGAGCTTGGTCAGGTGCATATAGAGGAGAGCTCTGCTCATGCCCACGCGGCGGGCCAACTCGCTGACGTGTACCGTGCCGGCCGCGAGGTTCGCAAGAATCCGAAGGCGCTGCACGCTCGCGATAGCCGTGAGGCGTTTCGCCAGCTCTTCTGCATCCATCGCTTCTCCTTGCACCTGTCAGAAGAATATAACACATGAAGTGTTGGTGCGATCAATTCGAGATTCTGATCGCGGCGCGTGGCCAATTCGGTGAGAATCAGCGGGGGTGGCGAGACGTGAGATGGGCTCACCGGGGCCGCTCTCCGAGGCACTGGCGCTGCGGCGTTCCGCGATAAGGAAGAATACTTCTATGGCTGGTTCTCCCGGAGGCTTCGAATATCAGGTGATCGGCAGCGATGTGGTGATTCGCCACCACGGTCGGCGAGCGACAACGCTCCGAGCAGCCGCGGCAGAGCGCTTCCTGGCCGATGTTGAAATGTACGAGGCGCAATCGCTCATGGCCCGCGTCACGGGCAACTACAAGCGTGGAAACGAGCGTGCTGCCCGGAATCATCCTCGGAACTCGGACAGCTAACCTTTCAATGATTAATATGCGCGCGGAGCGCAGACGACAAAATTCTCATCGGAAGCTCATTGAACTCGGCATCTATCGTGCTCCCGCCGAAACCGGCACGCAAATATTGCGTACAGGGGCTCCCTGACCCCGGTGCCGGCCTTGGATTCGGTTTCATCGGGGAAGCAACCCGTTCCTTTTCCCGCATCGCCCATAGGCCGCCAATTGATCACCGATTGGGCGTGCGAAGGTTGAAGCGTCAATCGCTGGCACGGTCAATGCGCTCAATGAGATCCTCTGGAAAGGCACTGACCCAGATGAGCTAGCGGCGCACCAGAGTCGGAGACCGCTGAAGGATCCCCGAACGGCGAACATGCAACTGCCGTTCGGGTGCGGCGCTGGTGAAATTTACTCTCCGACGCTGCCATCTATGGCTTCACGAAGGAGGTCAGCGTGGCCATTGTGCCTGGCCGTTTCCTCAATGAGATGAGTCAAGATCCAACGCAGGTTCCACCGCTGTCCGTCGCTGTTGACGCCAACCGAGAGATCGTCCAACTTGGCCTCGGCCACCGCGTGACGACTGCGGCTGCATGCAGCCCGATACAGGGCGCGCAGCTCACAGGGATCGTCATGCCCTGCGGTGTGGAACTCCCAGTCCCGGTCCTGTTCGACGACCTCGGTAACTGGACCGAGCTCTTGGCCACCTGACACTGGTGGTGGAGGTTCTGACCATCATTGCCGCCGTGGCCGTGGCCGTGGCAAGGAATCAGGCCTGCCGCCGCGGAGTGGCACAGGCCAGACTGGGGGAGTCGCCGGTGAGGAGGCTCCCGTGGAAGCAACAGAGATACTGAACGACGGATTCCAGCGCGTGCAGCAATCGGTGCACCACTCGGTTCGGGGGTTGAGCGCGGAACAACTGCGGTGGCGTGCCTATCCTCGGGGCAACACCATCGCATGGCTCATCTGGCATCTCACCCGGGTGCAGGACGATCACGTGGCCGATGCGTTCGAGATGCCGCAACTCTGGCTGGACGACGGATGGTACAAACGGTTTGATCTGCCATTCGAGAAGCTGGCAACCGGCTATGGCCACAGCGCCGATGAGGTGGCCCGGGTACAGGTGCAGTCGGCCCAACTGCTGCTCGATTATCACGACGCAGTTACCGAGCGCACGATGCGCCAGGTGGCTGCACTCGACTCGGGTGATCTGGATCGTGTGGTGGACGAGGGGTGGAACCCGCCGGTCACGCTTGGAGTGCGCCTCGTCAGTGTCATCTCCGATGACCTGCAGCACGCGGGGCAGGCCGCCTACCTGCGTGGTCAGCTTTTCGATGAGTGACCTCCCACAGGCACGCCATTCTCATACGGGCGCAGGGCAGGTGCAGGCGTTAGCCTGAACGGGTGAGCAAGCAAGACGGCAGTGCCAGGCAGGTGAGTGCGGCATCCGTCGACAGCTCCACGGCAACAATCCTGCACGTTGATCTCGACGCCTTCTTCGCATCGGTCGAATTGCTTGATCATCCGCACCTTGTTGACCGGCCGGTGGCGGTCGCCGGGCGATCCGCGCGATCGGTGGTGACCGCGGCAAACTACCCGGCCCGCAAGTTCGGTGTGCGGTCGGCGATGCCGCTCGCCCAGGCGCTCAGGCGGTGCCCGAATCTGATCGTGTTGGAGCCGCATTTCGAGAAGTACCGGATGCTCTCGGCGAAGGTGATGGCGATCTTCGACGAGATGACCCCAATGGTGGAACGTCTGGGAATTGACGAGGCGTTTCTTGACGTCGCCGGTGCGGGTGGCGTTCACGGCACCCCCGCCGACATCGGCGAGCTGATCCGCAGCCGGGTGCGCGCCGAGACCGGGCTGGCGTGCTCTGTTGGGGCCGCGTCGACGAAATTCGTGGCGAAGCTCGCTTCTGGGCGAGCCAAGCCGGACGGGATGCTCGTGATCCCCGCCGAACAGACCTTGGCGTTTCTTCACCCGCTGCCTGTGGGCGCACTCTGGGGGGTGGGAGCGGCCACCGAGTCGAGTCTGCTCGCCCGCGGACTGCGCACCATCGGTGACGTCGCGGCGACCCCGGTCTCCGTTCTGCAGCGCACGGTCGGTGCGGCGGCGGGAAGCAAGATGCATGAGCTCGCCAACGGCATCGATCCGCGACCGGTGACGGTCGGCAATCCGGAGAAGAGCATCGGACACGAGGTGACCTTCGAGGTGGACCAACGGGATTCAGAGCTGTTGTTGCGTGAACTGCTGCGGCAGTCCAATCAGGTCGCGGTGCGTTTGCGCGAGGCTGGGGTCACTGCGCGCACGGTCGTTCTGAAGCTGCGCTACGACGACTTCTCGACCCTGACCCGATCGCGCACACTGGCCGAACCAACAGACCTGGGTCGCCGCATCCACGAGGAGGTCAGCGCCAGCTACCGGGCGTTGGGCGCCCATCCACCCGTGCGGCTGATCGGGGTGCGGGTGGAACAGCTCTCTTCCGGAGGCAGCGGCCAGATCGGCCTGTGGGATGAGGATGACAGCTGGCGCGATGCGGAGCGCACCATCGACGACGTGAGTTCGCGCTTCGGTCGCGGGCTGCTCGGGCCGGCGTCGCTGCTGCGCCGGGCTGATGTGGTGGCAGACCCGCGTCAGCAGCCGGAGAAGTAGCCCACACTCCGCACGTTCATGCGCCGTTCACGCACGCCCCGCCGCTTCGCGGGCCACTTCATCAGGCCGAGTCAGTCCGCGGAATCCCGGGCGAGGAAAGCCACCGATGCCTCCGCAGAATCGGCGGGCGGGCCGGCAGGTTCCCCCTTCAACACACGCAGTACGGTCATAGATCGACCGGCTACCGGATGCCGTGCCCCAGCGGGTCGGGGAACTATGTCGGCCCCGGTTCCGGCGGTGTCGATCACGATCTCCCACTCGGCGCCGTATTCCTCGCCGGGGATCGTGAACTCGACCTCGTTCTCGTCCGCGTTGAAATAGAGCAGGAAGTTCACATCGACCACCGGGATTCCGCGCGAATCCACCTCGCGGATGCCCTGGCCATTCAGGAAGACCCCGACCGAGCGCTCCAGCGACACATCCCAGTTCTCCGGTTCCATCGGTTCACCGTCGAAGGTCAGCCAGACGATGTCGGGCAACGGTTCGCCCTCCCCGCGGTGCACCGGACGCCCGTCGAAGAATCGACTGCGCCGAAAGGTCGGGTGGGCACTGCGTAACGCCGCCACCATGGAGGTGAACTCCGACAGCGGTTCGTCGGCGGCATCCCAATTGATCCAGCTCAGCTCTGAATCCTGTGCATAAGTATTGTTGTTGCCCGATTGGGTGCGGCCCAACTCATCGCCGTGCAACAACATCGGCACCCCTTGAGAGAGCAACAGTGTGGCGATGAAGTTGCGCTGGGCACGAGCCCTGCGGCCGAGGATGACCGGGTCGTCGGTCGGCCCCTCCACCCCCATGTTCCACGACCGGTTGAACGATTCGCCGTCGTTGTTGTCCTCGCCGTTGGCCTCATTGTGCTTCTCGTTGTAGGAGACCAGGTCGCGCAGGGTGAATCCGTCGTGCGCGGTCACGAAGTTGATCGACGCGACCGGCCGGCGCCCCGAATGCTCGTACAGGTCGGAAGACCCGGTCAACCGCGAGGCGAACTCGCCGAGCGTCGACGGTTCACCGCGCCAGAAGTCGCGCACCGTGTCTCGGTACTTTCCGTTCCACTCAGACCACAATGACGGGAAGTTGCCAACCTGGTAACCGCCGGGCCCGACATCCCACGGCTCGGCGATGAGCTTCACCTGGGAGACCACCGGGTCTTGCTGCACCAGCTCGAAGAAGGTCGACAATCTATCCACGTCGTAGAACTCGCGGGCGAGGGTCGAGGCGAGGTCGAATCGGAACCCGTCAACGTGCATCTCCACCACCCAGTAACGCAAGGAGTCCATGATTAGCTGCAACGCATGGGGATGGCGCACGTTCAAGGTGTTCCCGGTGCCGGTGTAGTCGACATAGTGCCGCGGGTCATCCTCGTCCAGGCGGTAGTACGCGGAGTTGTCGATGCCTCGGAAGGACAGTGTAGGCCCCATGTGGTTGCCTTCGGCGGTGTGGTTGTAAACCACATCGAGGATCACTTCGATACCCGCAACGTGGAGGGCACGCACCATGGTCTTGAACTCTTGCACCTGCTGGCCGGGGTTGTCGCCCGAGTAGTACTCCCGATGCGGTGCAAGAAACGCGATCGTGTTGTACCCCCAGTAGTTGGTCAGGCCATTTTCAATCAGAGTCTTGTCATGCACGAACTGATGAACTGGCATCAACTCGATTGCGGTGACCCCCAGTTTCACCAGATGCTCGATGACCGCTGGATGCCCGAGGGCGGCGTAGGTTCCGCGCAGCGGTTCGGGCACGTCCGGGTGCAACGCGGTCATCCCCTTCACATGCGCCTCGTAGATGAACGTTTCGCTATACGGCGTCTTCGGGTGCCGGTCGCCCTCCCAATCGAAATAGGGATTGATGACGACCCCGAGCATCATGTGTGGTGCCGAATCTTCGTCGTTACGGGAATCTGGATCACCGAACTCGTAGGAGAACAGCGACTGATTCCAGTCGATGTCGCCATCGGTCGCTTTCGCATACGGGTCGAGCAGCAATTTACTGGGATTGGCCCGGTGCCCGTTCGCGGGATCGTATGCGCCGTGCACCCGATAGCCGTAGCGTTGACCGGGCTGTACAGAGGGAAGAAAACAATGCCAGACGAACCCGTCGACTTCGTGCATCTCGACCCGGGTTTCGACCCGGTCGTCGTCGAAGAGGCAGAGTTCCACGCGTTCGGCGCACTCGCTGAACAAGCTGAAGTTCGTGCCGCTGCCGGTGAAGGTGGCGCCGAGCGGGTAGGGGGTTCCAGGCCAGATTTCCATGTGTCCTCCATCGGGGGCGGTGATGAGTTAACCGTAACCGCATCGGCCGTAAATGAGTGTGCGTTGAAAAGTAAGAATGCACGTCGGCTGGTTTCGCTCGCCGTGCCCGGGTACCGTTGGGTTATGACGAATCTCGCTGTGCAACTGGCCGACGCTGTCAAGAGTCTGGGAATGGGAACCGTCTACGGTGACCCGATCGAGGTGGAAGGCGTCACCCTCGTACCGGTTTCGCTGGCCTACTACGGTTTCGGCGGCGGCAGCGATGCCTCCGATGAGCCGGACGGTTCAGTGGCGGGCGGCGGCGGTGGCGGTGGAATGTCGATCCCGGTCGGCGCGTACATCAAAGACATCGACGGGTTGCGGTTCCGGCCCAACCTGGTCACGTTGATGGTCGTGTCGATACCGATGATCTGTGTCTCCGGGTGGGCCATGGCCCGCGTCATCCGCGCCCTGAAGAAATAGCCATCAGGGCCGGTTCAGCTGCGGCACGACTTCGCTCGCGATCAGCTCGAGGTGGTCCAGGTCGCCGAGGTCGAGCACCTGCAGGTAGACCCGCTCGACGCCCAACTCTTGGAGTCGACTGAGCCTGTCCACCGCTTCTGAGACGGTGCCCGCCACCGCGTGGGTGCGCAGCTCCGCACCCTCACGGCCGATGGCGGTCGCACGGGACTGAAACTCCGGCTCGGAACCGCCGACCGCCACTGCCAGAGCCACCGAGTAGACGAGTTCATCGGCAGAGCGCTCGATGGCCTCGCACGCGTCTCGCACGCCGCGGAACAGCCCGGGAATCGCTTCAAACTCCGGGAACGACGCGTTGTACTCGTCGGCGAATCGCGCGGCAAGGGCGGGCGTGCGCTTCGGACCCTTACCGCCGACGATGATCGGGGGCGGGGACTGGATCGGTTTCGGCAGAGCGGGCGAATCGACCAGGGTGTGGTGCTCACCCGCGAACGAGAACGTCTCACCGAGCGGTGTGTTCCACAGGCCGGTGACGATGGCCAGTTGCTCCTCGAGCAGGTCGAACCGATTGGAGGGGAAGGGAATGCCGTAGGCCTCGTGCTCGCGAGCGAACCAGCCCGCACCGAGGCCCAATTCAACCCGGCCGCGCGACATCTGGTCGACCTGGGCGACTTGGATCGCCAAGATGCCCGGGTGGCGATAGGTGACGGAGGAGACCAGGGTGCCGAGTCTGATGGTGGTGGTCTCGCGGGCAACGCCGGCAAGGGTTGTCCACGCATCGGTCGGCCCCGGCAACGGATTGCCGTCACCCATGCGCAAATAGTGGTCGGAACGGAAAAAACCGTCGAACCCGAGTCGTTCCGCGGCTTGGGCGACCGCGAGCAGTTCGTCGTAGTCGGCACCCTGCTGAGGTTCGGTGAAAATACGAAAGTCCATGCCTGCGAGTCTTTCATGAAGCGCACCGGGGGTGTGTGGGTTAGGCTTGAGACATAAACACGGGAGTCCGGTGAGCCGGGCTGAGAGGAAGATTCTCAATCTTCGACCGTCGAACCTGATCTGGATAATGCCAGCGCAGGGAGGCAGCTTCTCTTGCGTTCAGGCACCGTCTGAATGCAAACCCGTGCCCAGCTATCGTCTGACGAGAGGGCACGACATGGTGCACACAACAAAAACGACGGAAACCGAATCCACCCCCGATGTGGCCGTCGCCACCGGCAAACCGAAGCGCAGTTTTCGCTGGCGCGTCGTTGACATCGTCATCGCCGCCGTCATCGGAGTCGCGGCCGGGGTGCTGTTCTGGGCGTGGGGCATCGCCTACGAGGGTTTCAGCGGGCCGCTCAAGGCGGCACTGCCCGGCCTGCAGGGGATCTTCGGCGGCGGCTGGCTGTTCGCCGGAGTCATCGGCGGCTTAATCATTCGCAAGCCTGGGGCAGCCCTGTTCACCGAGGTGATCGCGGCCGCGGTCTCGGCGGCCATCGGCACGAGCTGGGGGGTGACGACCATCATCTCCGGGCTTCTGCAGGGACTGGGTGCCGAACTCGTGTTCGCGCTGTTCCTCTATGCGAACTGGCGCATCTACGTCGCGATCCTGGCGGGTATGGCGGCGGGTATGGCGGCTGGGGTGAACGACCTGATCGTTTGGTACCCGGGCGTGACCTGGGCGTTCAGGATCACGTATTTCGTGTCTGTCGCCGTGTCCGGGGCGGTCATCGCGGGAGCACTTTCCTGGTTCGCCGTGCGGGGAATCGCCCGAACCGGCGCCCTCGGGCGGTTTGCGGCCGGCCGGGAAGTGACGGCCGATGTCTGATGTCTGCGCCGTACCGCGATCTGGGCGGTGACCCGGTGCGTGGCAGCCGGGTGACGGCCAGCGGCTGGGGCTGGCGACATGCCGGTCGCAGGGCGTGGGCCGTGCGCGACCTCGACCTCGACATCGAGCCGGGGGAGAAGGTGCTTCTGCTCGGGCCCTCCGGTGCCGGGAAGTCCACCCTCGTGCACGCCCTCGCCGGGGTGCTGGGTGATTCCGATGACGGAGATGACAACGGACGACTGCTGGTCGACGGGTTGCCGCCCGCGGCGGTGCGCGGCCGGGTCGGTCTGGTCTTGCAGGATCCCGATTCGCAGGTGACCCTGGCGCGGGTGGGGGACGATGTCGCGTTCGGCTGCGAAAACCTCGGAGTCGAACGCGATGAGATCTGGCGACGTGTGGGCCAGGCGTTGGATGCGGTCGGCCTGGACCTGCCGCTTGATCACTCCACCTCCCGGCTGTCCGGGGGGCAGAAGCAGCGATTGGCGCTGGCCGGGGTGCTCGCAATGCGGCCCGGGTTGGTGCTTCTCGACGAGCCGACCGCCAACCTCGACCCCGTGGGGGTCGCAGAGGTACGGGACGCTGTGGCCCGCATGCTCGAACACACCAAGGCGACCCTGATCGTGATCGAACACCGGGTGGGGGTCTGGCTTCCCCTGGTCGACCGGGTGATCGTACTCGACCCCAGCGGTGGCGTCCTGGCCGACGGGCACCCGGAGCAGGTACTCGCTGACGAAGGGGCCCGTCTGGCTGCGCAGGGTGTGTGGGTTCCGAGCTTCCCGCCTGCCCACCCTGAGCGCCGACGCGCCGTGAGCTTCGTCGGCACGAATGATGCTTCGAGCGCAGACGCCCTGCTGTGTGCTGACGACCTTTCGGTCGCGCGCATCCCGGGCACCGTCGTCGCCTCGGGTGTGCGGCTCACCGTGAACTCCGGGCAGGCCCTCGCGGTGACCGGGCCGAACGGCTCTGGCAAGTCGACCCTCGCCCTGACCCTGGCGGGTTTGTTGCCCACCGCGGGCGGTGACCTTCGGGCCACCGACAGATTGGCCCAGGGCGCTGGGAGTAAACCGTTTCGTTGGAAATCACGGCAGTTGCTCACCCGAATCGGCACCGTCTTTCAAGACCCGGAACACCAGTTTCTTTCGGCCACTGTTCGTAAAGAGTTGGAGCTCGGGCCGCGCACCCTCGCGCTTTCTGAGACGAAAATTCAGGCCGAGGTAGACGAGTTGCTGCAGCGCCTGCGGCTGGATCATCTGGCCCTGGCAAACCCGTTCACCCTCTCCGGGGGTGAGAAGCGTCGGCTTTCGGTGGCGACGGCGCTGGCCACGAACCCCCAGGTATTGGTCTTGGACGAGCCCACCTTCGGGCAGGATGCGCAGACCTGGCAAGAACTGGTGGCACTGCTCGCGGGTCTTCTTGATGGCGGAACCGCACTGGTCGCAGTCACTCACGATCGAGAGTTCGTCGAAGCACTCGCCGACCATACACATGAGCTCACCTCGCCGCTTCCCGTCGAGCCGGTGCGGTGATGACCCGCACGACTGCCACACCCACCGGGCCCGCACTCCGAACCAGCAAGGGCACCCGACCGATCCACCGGGTGAACCCGGTCGCGAAACTGGCGGCCGCGTTCATCATCAGTCTCACCCTGATCGCCAGCGTCGACTGGGTGTCAGCCGGGGTGGTACTGGTTCTGGAAGCCGCGCTTTTCGGGTGGGCAGGCATCCGGCTGTCAGTGTTCCTCACGCGCAGTTGGCCCATACTGCTCGCCGCGCCGCTCGCCGGGTTGACCACCCTGCTCTACGGTGAGCCGTCGGGCCAGAGCTACTGGCAGTTTCTGTTCGTGCACATCACCGACGGCTCGATCTACCTGGGTGTTGCAACTGGCCTGCGCATTCTCGCGATCGGGTTGGCGGGCATGGTCATGTTTCTGACGATCGACCCGACCGACCTGGCCGATGGTCTCGCCCAAGTGGTGCGGCTACCTGCCCGATTCGTGTTGGGGGCGCTGGCAGCGATGCGGCTCGCCGGGCTGCTCGTCGACGACTGGCGCTCGCTCGGCCTGGCCCGCCGGGCCCGCGGGGTGGGTGACTCGCAGGGATTCATGGGCAAGCTGCGGCTCTGGTTGAACCAGGCGTTCTCGCTCCTGGTGTTGGCTCTACGGCGCGGCAGCAAACTGGCGACCGCGATGGAGGCCCGCGGTTTCGGCGCCGACACGCAACGGAGTTGGGCCAGGGAGTC
>CAJDUP010000052.1_pt1 | contig 16321 bp, 13 predicted proteins | sample 7391181 | NCBI WGS metagenome assembly CAJDUP01 (sample SAMEA7055690, study PRJEB34461) | soil metagenome | biome: terrestrial ecosystem; feature: Peninsula; material: soil | place: Antarctica | collected 2016
GCGGGCGGCGGCGCGGGCTCCCACCCTCTGAAAGTCGACCGGCGTGGCGGCGTCTGCCTGCAGGCCTTCGTCGTGGGCCGCGCGCGACAGTTCGGTGACAAGGAGCGGGTTTCCCCCGGTCGCGAGAAAGCAGGCGTGGGCGACCCCGGGGCCGGGCTCGACGCCGAATCGTTCGCGCAACAGATCCCGCACTGCGTCGCGGCTGAGCATGGTCGGACGCACCGTGATCGCCCCCGGATTGCGGGCGAGCTCTTCGACGAGCGCCGCGTCCTGATCGTTGCTGCGGTCTGGCACGGCGACCAGAAGCAAAACAGCAAGATGCTCCAGCCGGGCAGCCAGATAGGTGACGAAGCGGAGTGAGGACGGGTCGCACCGGGTCAGGTCATCGATGGTGATCGCGAGCGGCTGCGCACCGGGTCAGGTCATCGATGGTGATCGCGAGCGGCTGGGTGCGGGCCAGTTCGACAGTGAGGGAGTGCAGTCCCCGCATTACGCTGACGTCGTCGTCTGAAAGCAGAATTGCCGCGTCTGAACCCGCATCGAGTACAGAGAGAGCTGCCCCGGCTGCCCCGGAGAACAAGCGGGCGGAGTCGTCGCTTGCAGCGAGCTCGTCGAAGAGCTGGCGCACCACGCCGAATGGCGTCGCCTGTTCCCGTTCACGCCCTCGGGCACAGAGCACGCGGAATCCGGCGCGCTCGGCGCGCTCAGTCAGCTCGGCCAGAAGGCGGGTCTTGCCGGCACCGAAGCCGCCCTCGACCAGGCCGAGACCACCGAGTCCCCCCGCGGCCTCTTCGATCAAAGTCGTCAAGGCTTCAAGTTCGCGGTCGCGTTCGTAGAGCGTGCGGACGGGATGGTGCGGCCGGTGTGACGGGCCAGAAACACTCACAATACAGTCAGTGTAGATCGCTCGAGCTCGTCACCGAAGGGTTTGTCCCCCATCGTGAACAGCCCGAAGGCGGGTCTTACTTCGCGGGGGTTATTCGGGCGCCCGGCCGGATGATGCTCGGTATACAGTCGAACAGTGCCCGCATCGAACGTGTCTGAGAACTACCGCCCTGATCCTCACAGGTGGCGGGTGCTCTTTGTGCTCGTCCTCGCGATCTTCATGTCACTGATCAGTGTCAGCATCGTGAATGTGGCGCTCCCATCCATCGCATCGTCGTTGGATGCGAGCCAGTCTGAGCTGCAATGGGTGCTCTCCGGTTACGCACTGACCTTTGGTGTGCTCCTGGTCGCGGCGGGCCGCGCGGGCGACATCTACGGCCGTGGAGCCCTGTTCATCGCCGGGGTCGCCGTGTTCACTCTCTCGTCGATCGCTTCCGGATTCGCCACGGACGCTTTCTGGTTGAACATCGCGCGTGCGTTTCAGGGGATCGGCTCGGGCCTGCTCAGCCCCCAGGCGCTGGGGTTGATCCAGCAGTATTTCCGGGGCGCAGAACGTGGCCGTGCGTTCGGCATCTTCGGAGGCGCTGTCGGCATCTCGGTTGCCGTGGGTCCCCTCCTGGGCGGTCTTCTCATCGAGGCCGGTGGTGTCGAACAGGGGTGGCGTTGGACGTTTTTCGTGAACGTGCCGGTGGGGATCGCCGCCATCATCCTCGCGTGGCTCTGGCTCCCCAAACCGCTGCTGGGCCGAACCCCCCAATTCGACCCGACCAAAGCCCCCGTCCGCCGCGACCTCGACCCCATCGGTGCGATCCTTCTCGGCCTGGCAGTCTTCGCAGTGCTGCTGCCATTCGTCGAGGCCGAGCGACACCCGATCCTCTGGCTGTCTCTGCCGGCCGGAATCGGACTCACCTTGCTCTGGCTGGCATGGGAACGTCGGTATAAGACGCGTGGACGCAGTCCCATGGTCGACCTGGCCATCTTTCGCACGAGAAGTTTTGCGAACGGCACATTACTCATCAGTCTGTACTTCACCGGGGTCACCAGCGTCTGGGTGCTGGTGGCTCTCTACATGCAAGACGGACTCGGCCATTCGGCCCTCGAATCGGGTGTGGTCGGCCTGCCCAGTGCTGTTGTTTCGGCACTCGCGGCCGTGTGGGGTGGCCGGAATGTGACGAAGTTCGGCCGCATCGTGGTCATCAGCGGCATGTACAGTGCGATTGCCGGGCTGGTTCTGAGCATCCTCGTCGTCTTCCTGCACGACGCTGGACTTGCCAGCGAATGGTGGCTGCTGCTCAGCCTCGCATTCGTCGGGGCGGGCCAGGGATTGGTGATGAGCCCCAACCAGGCGCTCACTCTGGCCGAGGTGCCGTTGCGTTACGCCGGCAGTTCGGGTGGGATCATGCAGACGGGGCAGCGGATCGGCACCTCTGTGGGCATCGCGGTGATTACCGCGCTTGCGTTCGGAGTGCTTCCATTCACCAACTGGGCGGTCTCTTTCGGAGTGGGTTTCGTGGCGATCATCCTTGTTGTGGTGCTCGCCCTCCTCGTCGCCTATGCCGACCTGCGACAGCGCACACGCGGTCTGGTTCAGTGAAGGAACATGTCTCGCGGCGAATGGGCAGCGCTACTCGGCAACACGAGGCGCCGTTTTTCAGGCCTCTGGAAGAGCCTTGACACGGCAGGAGCCGAGTGCCCGCGCCTACATAGCTCATGCCTATCAATGCCATAGTCGCTATCGACTTTTGGCCTGAAGCGAAGCGGTTTAGGGTGAGTTTTATCGCATGAGCCAAAATGGCTACTGTATACTGTATATTCTTGCCCGAGGCCAATGACGGGTGGGGAATGACAAATCCCAAGGGAGTGATTGTGGCGAAAAAGAGAACCACAGCGGCTATGGCGGCCGGAGTAATAGCTGTAATGGCACTGAGCGCTTGCGGCGGAGGGTCCCAAGGTGACTCTACGGGCAGTTCTGAAGCGCCAGCTGAGAGCCAGGCGGGCGGAACGGTCCATGTGCTCAACTCGACCACAGTTGAAACGTGGGATCCGCAGCGCAACACTGAATCCGCCGCGTATAACTTCGCGATCCGCACATTTTGGCGCTCACTTACGACAGCAGAGCCTGGCACCGGAAAAATGGTCGGTGACCTAGCAACCGATGCCGGCACCGTCTCTGACGATGGAAAGACGTGGACTTTCGATATTCGCGACGATGCGTTTTGGCAAGACGGTGAGCCTGTGACGTGTGACGACGTCAAGTACGGAATCTCGCGATCATTCGCGATCGACCAGATCACCGGTGGATCCACGTACGCAATGCGCTTCCTGGACATCCCCAAGGATGGGGAAGGCGCGAGCCTTTACAAGGGACCGTACAGCGGTGAAGGAAGTGAGCATTACGACAAGGCGGTCACCTGTGATGCCAATACGATTGCCTTTCACCTCGCCAAGCCGCAGTTCGACTTCCACCTGACTCTGTCGACGAGCGGCTTTATGGCCTACCGCAAGGACCAGGACCAGGGCGCGAAATCACTGCACACAGTATTTTCCGCTGGACCGTACATGATCAAAGATGAATGGAAGTCGGGTGCGGGAGGAACTTTCGTTCGAAATCCTTATTGGAAGGCCTCCGATCATGACGTTCGACTTGGCTTGCCCGACGAGATCGTCTTCGAAGAGGGCCTGTCTGAGGACGCACCCATCCAGCGGATCATCGCCAACAGCGGTAAGGATGCAGCCGCCGTCACGCTAGTTCCAGCCACGCCGGCGCAGCAACCACTCATCATGATGGATCAGAAGCTGATGGATCGAACGCTCATCGCTTCGCGCAGCGGTATCGACTTCCTTCAGCCGAATTACCGTAGCGAAACTATGAGCGACCCTGTGATTCGTCAGGCGCTGGCAGTCTCAACAAACCGCAGCGGCTATGCGCAGGCCCTCGGCGGGGAAGAGTTGTTCCCCCCGTCTTACAGCGTTCTCTACCCAGGGCTGGAAGCGTCATCGGATGAGCCGCCATTCGGCGAACCGCTGACTGGGGACAGCGAGAAGGCAAAGTCGTTGTTGGAGTCGGCGAAAGTTAGTCTGCCGGTGAAAATCGAAGTTGCTTACAAAAAATCATCGACTTCTGATAAAGCGATGGCGGCTCTGGCCGAAGGATGGAAGGCCGCAGGGTTCGATGTGAAGTTGCAGGGAATTGCCGACAACTACTACTCGGTAGCAGCCAGCCCAGCGTCGGCAGACAAGTACGATGTTTTCTGGAACACGTGGGGCATTTCCTGGCCGTCCGCAGGGACGGTCGTTCCCAACCTGTTCGACAGTAGGATCAACCTCTCTGAAGCTGGCACACGCCTCGACTATGGATACTTCGACAACGCTGAACTGAACGCCACGATGGATGAGGCGGCCTTCATCGTCGACGATAGCGAGCGTGAGCAGGCGTGGGGTGCGGTGTCATTAGCGATCGCTCGCGATGGCGGATACATTGCGCTCGCGGGGCAGACGGCTCTGCTTCCATACGGATCCTCTATCGATCTCGGCAGCGCGGGGGAGAGTGTGCCGGGCACAATCGAAATCGACTTTGCGGAGATCTCCGTCAAGTAGGTTCACGGCACGTTAGGCCGCCGACGAAGGCGTTGAAGGGAAGGAGGAAGAGGATGAGCGAATCGGGTCGGACGAAGTCTGTCTTGACACAATCTGCGCGAGTTTTGGACCCCAGTCTGAGCAGCACGGTTTCTCGTACTCAATTCGGCCTGTTCCTTCGACGCCTTCGTCGAGACCGACTCACCGTCGTTGCGATGGTGGTCTGCACGATCGTCGTTTTGGGCGCGGCGGGATCACCATTGCTTCAGCACTGGGGAGTCATCGACCCGATCGGCTTCAACCCCGAACTGGTCAAAGGCATTGGCTCTTTACCCGGGGGTGCGTGGGGCGGAATGTCGTGGGCCCATCCACTGGGCGTGGAGCCCGGTACGGGCCGCGACCTCCTCTCCCGAATCGTGTCGGGCCTCACCGTCTCAATGGCCGTCGCGATTCTCTCCAGCCTGCTGAGTCTCACCATTGGAACAGTGCTCGGTCTTATCGCCGGCCTGAGCAAGGGCAAAGTGGATTGGTTCATCAGCAGGCTGATTGACCTGGTGCTCAGCTTTCCGCAGTTGCTCATGTTGCTGACGCTCGCGCCGGTCCTTGTCGGTGTTCTCAATGAGCGACTCCACATTCCCGACGGACCGCCGTCGCAGATCGCATTCATGGTTCTGGTGCTCGGTGCATTCGGGTGGCCGTACCCGGCGCGAATCGTACGCGGCCAGGTTCTTTCATTGAGGGAACGTGAGTTCGTGGAGGCTGCGGTCTCCCTCGGAGCAAGCAGGACATACCTCTACTTTCGGGAGATCCTTCCGCACCTTGCAGCGCCGCTGCTGATCTGCGCCACGCTGGTCATTCCGCAGTACATCGCCGCAGAGGCCACATTGGGATTCCTCGGGCTCGGGATCCAGGCGCCGACCGCATCGTTGGGCTCCATTTTGAACGATTCCGTTTCATACGCGTCGGTGATGCCCACCTACTTCCTCTTCCCGGGGCTGGTATTGGCCATCATCGTCTTGAGCTTCAACCTGCTCGGAGATGGTCTGCGCGACGTTCTTGACCCCAAAGACAATCGGAAGAGCTGATCGAAACGTGATTTCTCTCATTATCCGGCGTCTCGCGGCGGTGGTTGGCATGCTGTTCGTCATCAGCATCATCACGTTCGGGATCTTCTTCGCGGCGCCCAACGACCCGGCTTCTCTGACCTGCGGCCGCGAGTGCACTGTAGAGACGCTTGAAGCCAATCGGATAGCGATGGGCCTCGACAAGCCGATAACCGTGCAATACGCAAATATGGTGAAGGGGCTGTTCACCGATCGGTACTATCCCGATGATCCCGTCCTTCGCGAGCGGGCACCTGAGACAGTTGTCGTATGCGAGGCCCCGTGCTTGGGCTACTCCTTCCTTAAGCAGAAAGAAGTATCCAGCCTCGTGGCGGATGCGTTACCGGTCACCGTATCCTTGGCGCTCGGCGCCTTCGTGCTGTGGATGATCGTCGGTGTGGGAGCCGGAGTTCTCGCTGCGACGCGGCGAGGCAGTTGGATTGACCGAGGCTTGGTCGGAGCGGCACTCATCGGGTACTCACTCCCCACGTTCTTCGTCGGTCTGCTCTTCTTGACCTTCATCTCGATCCGCTGGGGGTGGTTGCCCATCCCCTACTACACACCGTTCATCGAAGATCCCCTGGCCTGGGCCACGGGCCTCATCCTGCCGTGGTCGGCCCTAGCCGTCGTCCTGGCGGCGGGCTACGTTCGGCTCAGCCGCGCGTACATGATCGAATCGCTGGGCGAAGACTACATTCGAACAGCCAGGGCCAAGGGAGTCCGGGAGCGAAGCATCACCGTCAAGCATGCGCTGCGCGCCTCGCTGACGCCGGTTATCACCATGGCTGGCCTTGACCTGGGGGGCCTACTCGGCGGAATGATCGTCACGGAGCAGATCTTCGGCCTGCGCGGCCTTGGACAGCTGGCCATAGATGCCGTGACCAACGTCGACCTTCCGGTAATCGTCGCAGTTGTGCTCATCGCTGCAACCGCCTACACATTGGCAAACCTCGCCGTGGACTTGATCTACGGGATCATCGACCCGAGAGTGAGGCACGCATGAACACGATCGTGGCACCGTCGCTGACCACACCATCCAGAGAAGAGAATGAACCCCTGCTCACCCTGGACCGGTTGTCTGTGAGCTTCGAAACCCCCGATGGCACTGTTCGGGCGGTCAACGACGTGAGCTTCGAGGTTGCACATGGAGAGACGCTGGCGATCGTCGGCGAATCCGGTTCCGGAAAGTCGGTGACGGGGCAGGCGATTATGGGTCTGCACCGGAAGACCAACGGCACTGTGACAGGTTCGGTTCGGTTCAACGGTACGGAACTCACCACGATGTCCGAACGAGAGCTGCGTCATATCCGGGGCAACGACATCGCAATGGTCTTTCAGGATCCGTTGTCTGCGTTCCACCCGTACTACACAATCGGGAATCAGATCATCGAGGCGATTCGATTGCATCGCCCGGTCTCTCGCCGCGTTGCGCGCGCGCGCGCCGTGGAGGTGCTCGATTTCGTCGGCATTCCCAGTCCTGGCACTCGGGTGGATGAGTATCCTCACCAGTTCTCCGGAGGGATGCGTCAACGCGCGATGATTGCCATGGCAATGGTGAACGAGCCCAAAGTTCTCATCGCTGACGAACCCACGACCGCACTCGACGTCACGATTCAACTGCAAATCCTGAACCTCATGGTTCAGGTCCAGGCTGAACTCGGTACGGCGATGATCATGATCACCCACGACCTTGGAGTGGTCGGTGAGATTGCAGATCGAGTGCTGATTATGTATGCCGGCGCGGTGGCGGAAGTGGGTGAAGTCGAGAGAGTGATTGCCCAACCGGCGCACCCGTACACCGCTGGATTACTCGGTTCGCTGCCACGCATCGACCTCCCGACTCAAAGGCGCTTGGAAGCCATTCCGGGAAGTCCACCGTCGATGCTCATGCCGCCCCCAGGATGCAAATTCCATCCCCGATGCGCGTTTCGGTCAGAAGAAGCGGGCTGTTTCACAACGGAGCCACAGCTGAACCCGCACGCGGAAGGCCGCTCTGTGCGATGCTTCCTGCCGTTGACTCCAAAGACCAGTGCTCGTGACACACAGGAATCAAGCCGCGATGTCTGAGCAAACTACGGTCGAAACGTCTGCAGCCGCCGAGCCCCTGCTCAAGGTTCGCGAATTGGAGAAGTTTTTCAAGTTACCGGGCAAGGGGCTTCTGCAGCGAAACGGCGCCACTGTCTACGCGGTGAATGGCATCAGTCTGGACGTTCACGCGGGTCGGACCCTCGGGGTGGTCGGCGAGTCCGGCTGTGGGAAGTCGACTGCGGGTCGAACTATCATGCGTCTACTCGAGCCGACAGGAGGGAAGATCGAGTTTGACGGGAGGGACATCACTCGGGTCAAGGGCGAGAGCCTGCGGATGCTGCGCAGACAGATGCAAATGGTCTTCCAGGACCCCAAGGGCTCGCTGAACTCCCGCCAAACCATCGGTACTATCCTCAGCGCTCCGTTCCGGATCCAGAAGGTCACCCCGCCGGGAGGAACGCGTCTGGCCATTCAGGACCTGATGGATCGCGTCGGCCTGAACCCAGAGCACTACAACCGGTATCCTCACGAATTCTCTGGGGGCCAGCAGCAACGGATCGGCGTTGCGCGGGCAATCGCCCTGAGCCCCAAGCTCATCGTCTGTGATGAGCCGGTGTCTGCGCTGGACGCTTCAATTCAGGCCCAGGTCGTGAATCTACTCAAGGACATCCAAGATGAGACGGGGGTCGCCTACGTCTTCATCGCGCATGACCTCGCAGTCGTGCGGCATATCGCGGATGAGGTCGCGGTCATGTATCTGGGGCAGATCATGGAGCGCGGCCCGATGGATGTCGTGTTCAACCGGCCGATGCACCCCTACACTCATGCGCTGCTCTCCGCGGTGCCGATCCTGGATCCAGCTGCCAGATCCCGGGAGCGAATCGTCCTGTCGCGGGACCTGCCGAGCCCGTTAGCGCCTCCGTCGGGGTGCGTATTCAGGACACGGTGCCCGATCGCCCAAGACCTCTGCGCCGTCGAGGCGCCACCGGTGACCGAGCCGGAGCCAGGGCACCTGATCGCCTGCCATTTTCCGTCGACCGCTCCGCCCTCGACAAGCGCTCTGCCAATGCGCGTGATCAACACAGCCGCTCAGAAGACGAACTGAAGGAAACAATGACGAAGTCTGCCGTTCTAGGCCTTGCCGAGACCCTGCTCCCCGAACTTGTCGCTCTCCGACGCGCGCTGCACCAGGTGCCCGAAATCGGTCTCGATCTGCCGAAGACGCAGAGGCTTCTCCTTGATGCCCTCGAAGGCCTGGGGCTCGAGATCACTGTTGGCCGCGAACTCAGTTCGATCGTTGCGGTTCTGCGCGGAGAGAAGGAGGGCCCTGGCCGGGTCGTCCTCCTGCGCGGTGACATGGATGCGCTTCCCGTGGCTGAAGCTTCAGGTGTCGACTACTCGAGCACTCATGAAGGCGCCATGCACGCCTGCGGCCACGACCTCCATTCCGCCGGTCTGGTGGGCGCAGCGAAGATTCTGTCCGCGATGCGGAAAGAGATCGCGGGCGACGTGATCTTCATGTTCCAGCCCGGCGAGGAGGATCCGGGCGGCGCGCTCCCGATGATCAACGAGGGACTGCTGGAAGCGGCGGGGCGCCCAATCGACGCCGCGTACAGTGTCCACGTCCACACCCAGGGGCTCCCGTTCGGTGTCTTTCGAAGCATGCCCGGGACAATCTGTGCCCACTGCGATGAATTCTCCGTGCGAGTGAAGGGCGCTGGCGGTCACGCCTCGGCGCCAGCTCGGTGTAAAGATCCGCTGCCTGCGGCGTGCGAAATGGTGCTTGCCCTTCAAGCGCAGATCACACGCTCCTTCAACATTTTCGACCCGTTGGTGTTGACCGTCGGCCGGTTCATCGGTGGCTCGAAGGACAACGTGATCCCCGAGGTCGTCGAATTCGGCGGAACGATCCGATCGTTCTCCGAATCGACCAGGTCGCTCATCGCCGAAATCGTGCCTCGCGTCGTGCGCGGAATCGCTGATGCGCACGGCCTTGAGGTGGAGATCGACTACGTACCCGGGTACCCGGGCTGCGTCAATGATCCGAACGAGTTCGAGTTCGCCAAGGATGTCGTCACAGACCTCTTCGGTGCCGAGAACTTCGTTCAGAGCACGACCCCCGCGGGTAGCGGTGATGACTTCGCCTACGTCATGCAACATGCTCCCTCTGCCTACTTCGGGGTCGGAGCAGCGCTTGGCGATCACGAGAAGGCTGCGCCCGGACACTCCCCGCAGGTCGTCTTCGACGACGCCATACTCGAGCGCACCTCGGCATTCCTCGCCGAGTTGGCCCTACGCCACTCCCGAGAAACCGCGTAAAGAAACAGAACTCCCGACTGCGTTGCCCCGTGGCGTCGGGATGACTGGCTTTTCGCCACGAATTTGTGACCAATTTCTACAATCGAGAAGGACGACATGACGCCTCCGCGCTGGTCAGCGACCCTGAGCAACAAGCTATTTCCTGAATTCCCTTGGTCGCATCTGGCGCCTTTGAGAAAGGTAGCGGGGTCTCACCCAGACGGCATCGTGAATATGGCGATCGGGGCGCCCGTTGACCCGACGCCAGCGATCATCCGCGACGCGCTGGCGAAGGCTGCTGATGCGCCTGGCTATCCTCCTATTGCTGGCACGGGTGAGCTTCGCGAGGCAATCGTGAGTTACTACTCCCGAAAAGGCGTGCACTGCCTCGACGCCACAATGGTTCTTCCCACTATCGGATCGAAAGAAGCCATCGGGCAACTGCCCGCGTTTCTCGGACTGAACTCGAACGACACCATTGCCTTTCCCGACATCGGCTACCCGACGTATGAGATCGGAGCGTTGGCCGTCGGCGCCATCGCGCAGCGATATTCAGACCCCATGGAGGTCGACACCGCGAACGTCGCTGTCTTCTGGATCAACTCACCCAGCAACCCTGAAGGTCGGATACTCGATGTTGCTGAGCTGAGAACTCTGGTCTCGCGGGCGAGAGCAACGAAGACGCTGCTCGTCAGCGATGAATGCTATTTGGATTTCGGATGGGATCGCCCCGCAGTCTCGATTCTGGATTCCGCGGTGTGCGACGACGATCCGACCGGGCTGTTGGTAATCAATTCGCTATCAAAAAGATCCAATCTTGCCGGCTACCGTGCTGGCTTCTTCGCAGGCGACCCCACACTGATCGCCGCGCTCCTGGATTATCGCCAGCACATGGGCCAGATGGTGCCAGGGCCGGTGCAGGCGGCAATGACCGCAGCGCTTCTCGACGAAGACCACGTGCTCGTACAGCGAGAACTGTATCTGAATCGTCTCGCGAGCATCAAGCCTGCAGTGCTGGCAGCGGGCTTCACCGTGAACTATTCCGAGGGCGGGCTCTACCTGTGGCTGAGCCGCGCCGGCGAAGACTGCTGGCAGATCGCCGACTGGTTCGCTCGCCTCGGAATCGTCTGTGTGCCCGGCGAAATTTACGGAACTTCTGGGCGCAACCATGTGCGCCTTTCACTCACCGCTTCAGATTCAGCGGTGGCGGAGGCCACCAGACGCCTTCGCGTCTGATCAGTGGATGTGAAAGTGCACGATTCGCAACGGCAAAAGGAGCAACAATGACAGTCGCGGTGGTCAATATCGGCAGGTCCCACACCGGAAACTTCGCAGGGGAGTCGTTGGCAGGTGACGCGATCGTCATCAAGGACGGACGGATCGCATGGATAGGGCAAACCAGCGACGTCGCCAGCGGGGATCACCGGCAGACGATCGACCTGCAGGGGATGACTGTAATTCCCGGGCTGATCGACTCTCACGTGCACACGACCTTCGGTGACTACACGCCGCGGCAGAACACCGTCGGCTTCCTTGAAAGCTACGTTCACGGTGGCACCACGACCTCCATCTCCGCGTCAGAAGTTCATGTGCCGGGAAGGCCCACGGACGTCGTCGGGATCAAAGCCCTCGCGATCGCCGCGCATCACAGCTACCGCAATTATTTTCCCGGAGGCATGACCGTTCACGGTGGCTCGGTGATTCTCGAGCCCGGTCTGAGCGACGCGGACTTCGTTGAACTGAGGCAAGCCGGTGTCTGGCTGGCGAAAGGTGGATTCGGGGCGTTCAACAGCCCCGAGGAGTACATCCCCATGGTTCACTCCGCACGGAAGGCCGGCATCGTCGTGATGTGTCATTCCGGAGGCGGATCGATCCCGGGCAGCATGGACAAGATCGCTGTCGATGTGCTGCTCGAGATGAACCCGAATATCGCTGGGCACATCAACGGCGGACCCACGTCGCTGACCCCAGAGGAGAACGCGAGGATCGTCAGTGAGAGTGATGAAATCGCCCTGCAGCTCGTCCATGCCGGCAACCTGCGTTCGGCAATTGACATCGCTGAGCAGGCATTGCAGCAAGCCCAGTTCCACCGGATCATGATTGCCACCGACACTCCGACGGGGACCGGCGTGATTCCGCTCGGCATGCTCCGTCAAATGGCGGAGATGTGTTCTCTGGGTCCGCTCACTCCAGAACAGGCCGTGAGCGCGGCCACTGGCAACGTCGGGGCTGTGTACGGACTGGAGGAAGGGCTGCTGGAAGTCGGCCGACCCGCAAACCTCGTGGCGCTCGATGCCCCGCTCGGGTCACGCGCAGATTCCGCGTTCGATGCGCTCGCGATCGGGGATCTGCCGGCGGTGACGATGGTGATCTCACGGGGTGAGCTGCGTGTGACCAGAAGTCGCAATACTCCGGCAGGCAAGCGAGCGGTTGCGCTGAACTGACCCGAACATCCTGTGGGGGGCCTGCGGCTAGCGGTGGCTTCGTGCCTCCGCGATGATCTTCTCACGAAGCCATCGATGACCTGGATCATCCGTGCGCCTGGGGTGCCAATAGAGCGTCTGGGTGATGGACGACAACGGGATGGGGGATTCGAAGAAGCGTAGTTCCACGAGGTCCGCCATGATTTTGCCCAGACGCTCATGAACCATGGAGATGAAGTTGCTTTCGGCGACAAGCAGGGGGACCACCACAAAATTCTCCGTCGTCATCTCGACGTTGAGCGCCACGCCCAAGGCGTCAAACTGGCGGTCGACGTTGGATCGCGCTCCGTCGGAACGATAGGCAAGATACGACAGCTGACTGAATTTCTCCACGGTCAGGTCATCCACGTCGGTATTTTTGGCGCTCGCCATTCCGACAAATCGATCCTTGAAGAGATTCACCCCGACCAGATCATCAAGATCTCCGATGACCTCTCTGGGGGCGATGATCAGATCGATTCGGCCCTGCCGGAGATCCTCGACATGACTGGCCAATACCGGTTGGATCTCGAGGTGCAATTCCGTGGAGAAGGCGAGTTCGGTGACGAGCTTTTTCAGCAGCACCAAGGTGATGTAATCCGTGGTCGCCACAATGAACTGACGCGCGTCTGTGCGGGGGTCGAAGGTGGGTCGCGCCGACAGCGTCTGTTCGATATCTCGGAGGATCTCGGCAACAGGCTCCACCAGGCTCTGGGCGAGCGGTGTGAGAACGAGCTTGCGTCCGGCCCTGACCATGAGCGGGTCGTCCAGAAGGTAACGCAGGCGAGAGAGCGATGCGCTCATCGACGGTTGGCTGATCGACATCCGCGCGGCGGCCGCGGTGACCTGGCCCTCTTCCAAGAGGTAGTGCAGACTGACCAAGAGATTCAGGTCGACACGTCGTAAATCAACGCGCCGAGTTGCTGGTCCACCTCGTGACGCATCCATTTTCGTCGACCCCTGTTCTTGTGTCGATTCGGTCGACCTCACTCAACGCCGCGTACCCCAGAAGCTTAACATGTCGATGCGGCAGATCTCAGCAACGCAGGGGCCATCCCGACAGCACCTTCCGGGCTGGGGTGCCCGCGTTGGGCGACGACGACCAGGCACCTGAACCAGAGGCCCGGTCGGCTGTGGTCATTGGTGCGTATTCTGATCATCGATGAAGCGCCGCACAGATAACAGGGCGGTTTGAATAGCCATACGCTAGAAGACGCTGCGCTCGAAATGTGCGGCCAGATCGTTCGAATCTGGGGAGGATAGAGGCCGACTATGTCGTTCATAGGAAACATCGTCTTCCTCGGCCCGGGGTGGGCACGATTGAATAGTGGCAAGACTTTTGGAAAGGCAGTGTCACGTCAATGAACTATGCAATTCGCAATTGGGTGAGTCACGTGGAGGAAGTGCATCATGACGGCGGAGAGCCTTTGGCCGAACCGCTTCTGAAAGCCGCAGTGGGAGTCCTTTTTGCGAACCCGTTCGCGGGCCGTTACGAAAAGGATCTCTCACCACTCATCTCTCCCAGCCCACAACTCGGCCGTGAATTGGGCCGACGTGCTCTCAAATTGCTCGATGGGCGCGCGGCCGCGAGCTACGGCAAGGGCGGCATCGTCGGGGTGAATGGCGAGCAGGAGCACGTTGTCGCCTGCGTCACCTCGGTCTTCGGCGACGCATTGCGCGAAACTGTCGGTGGCGGCGAGGCCTGGGTTTCGTCGGTCACGAAGGTCGGCGCGGCCGGCACCAGCATCGACCTCCCGCTGGCCCACAAGGACGCGCTCTATGTCCGTTCACACTATGACGCCATCACCCTCGTCGCCCCAGACGGGCCCCGGCCCGACGAAATCATGATCTGCGTGGCGGTGTCCACCGGTGCCCGGGTTCATGAGCGCTCCGGAGGACTCCTCCCCAGCGAAATTCAAGGTGGCGGCCTTCGATGAGCGTGGTCACGCTCACAGACCAGTCCCCAGCCGGCGTGGCGGAGTGGGCAAAGACCCACGATTGGCAGCTCATCATCGGAGGTGAACGACGCCCAGCCATCAGCGGACGGCGTTTCGACAACCCCAGTCCGGTGACGGGCGACATCATCTGCCAGGTGCCGGACGGCGACGCCGACGACGTCGAGGCCGCGTTCGAACAGGGCCGAATCGCCGCCGTCGAGTGGGGCCGGCGTTCCGTTCGTGAGCGGGGAGCCATTGTCCGCGAGCTCGGACGAATTGCCCGAGAGCACCGCTCGGAGTTGGCGGCTCTCGACGCCGTCGACGTGGGCAACACCTATTCCTCGATGATGCCCGATGTCGACTTCGGGATCGACATGATCGACTTCATGGCCGACATGGCATCCGCCCTGGGCGGGGAGACGCTGCCCGCCACCAACACCCATCTTCACTACACGCTGCGGGAACCCTACGGAGTCGTCGCGCGCATCGTTGCGTTCAACCACCCGGTGAGCTTCGCTCTTCAGAAGATCGCCGCACCGCTCGTTGCGGGCAACGCGGTCATTCTGAAGCCCTCTGATGTGAGCCCCCTGTCGGCACTGCGGATGGGGGAGCTCTTTTCGGAGGTGCTGCCGAAGGGTCTGTTGAGCGTTCTGGTCGGGAAGGGCGCCGATCTTCCGCGGGCAATCGTGCGGCACCCGGAGATCAAACGGATCGGTTTCATCGGCAGCGTCCAGACCGGCCGATCGATCCAGCGCGAAGCCGCCGAACACACTCTCAAGGACATCACCTTGGAGCTCGGGGGCAAGAACGCCATGATCGTGTGCCCTGACGCGGATCCGAAAGAGGCCGCAGCAGGCGCTGTCAAAGGCATGAACTTCATGGGCTGGCAGAGCCAGTCGTGCAGTTCCACGACGCGACTGCTTGTCCACGAGTCCATCGCGGATGAGGTGGTCGCCGAACTGCTACGCATCATCAAGCAAATTCGTATCGGTGACCCGCTCTCTCCAGACACCCAGATGGGCACCCTCGCGAGCGAGCCCCAATACAAGAAATCACTCGACTACATCCAGATCGCGCTGGACGAGGGGGCCCAGCTCATTGCCGGCGGCAAATACCCGGAGCAGCTGCCGGAGGGGCCGGGGTACTACCTCGAGCCGACGGTGTTCGACCATGTCTCGCCCCAGATGCGAATTGCCCAGGAAGAGGTCTTCGGCCCGGTTCTCTCGGTGATCCGCTGGTCGGATGAGGCCGAGGCTCTTGCCATCGCCAACGGTGTGGACTTCGGACTCACCGCTGCGGTGTGGACGAAGGACGTGACGCGGGCGCATCGACTGGCTCATCAGCTCTCCTGCGGATATGTCTGGATCAACGACACCGCCGCTCACTTCGCCGGCACCCCGTTTGGTGGCGTCGGAAACTCGGGCGTCGGCCGGGAAGAAAGCGTCGAAGAGCTGGTCAGTTACACGCGCCAGAAAACCATCCATATGCTGCTGGGGCAGTAAGAACCGCCTGCACTGGTCTGCGCCTAACCGGAGCCCGGAGGCGGCGCGCACGAGCGTTTTGGCTAAGCACATTTACACTACCGAAGGGAATACATCTTGACCGAACAGCTACTTGACACCGTGAAGATCGAACGCAACGGCGATGGGATCGCGTGGGTCTACATCAACCGTCCAGAGAAGCGCAACGCCATGAGCCCGCAGGTTCACCGCGACATGAGCGCAGCGTTTGATGAGCTGGAACTCGACGACGATGTCAAAATCGTGGTCATTGCCGGAGAAGGCGGAGTCTTCTCCGCCGGCCAGGACCTGAAGGAGACCTTCCGCGGTCTGGAGAACGACCCGGCCGAGCGTTTCCGGCAGGAGCAGCGCTACGGTAAATGGCGCTGGGAGCGTCTGTGGAACTTCCCAAAGGTCACCATCGCCATGGTCGACGGTTGGTGTGTCGGTGGGGCGTTCACGCACTTCATCGCCTGCGACTTCGCCATCACATCTGATGAAGCCCAGTACAGCCTGTCCGAGGTCAACTGGGG
>CAJDUP010000051.1_pt1 | contig 16121 bp, 14 predicted proteins | sample 7391181 | NCBI WGS metagenome assembly CAJDUP01 (sample SAMEA7055690, study PRJEB34461) | soil metagenome | biome: terrestrial ecosystem; feature: Peninsula; material: soil | place: Antarctica | collected 2016
GAGTTCGCGATCGAGGCGTCCGCGGTCACCCTGCTCGCGGACGTGCCGAACGTGGCCGTGTTGCGAACGATGTCGAAGGCACACGCGCTGGCCGGGGCGCGGATCGGGGCCGTGATCGCGCGGCCGGAGTTGATCGCGGTTCTCGGTCGCTGTCAGGCGCCCTACCCGCTGCCCGTCTGCAGCGTCGATCTCGCCTGCGCCGCGCTCGAAGCCGACTCGGTGCAGCGCACCCGGGCCGCGGTGCGCGAGGCAGTTGCCGGGCGAGCGAGGCTCGCCGATCTGCTCGAGGCCAGCCCCGGGGTGAGCCGGGTCTACCGTTCAGACGCGAATTTCGTGCTGGCCCGCTTCGTCGATGCCGAATGGGCGTTGCAAAGGTTTGAAGACCGGGCGATCGTGGTGCGAGACATGCGCGACAAACCGGGACTGACCGATGCCCTGCGTATCAGTGTCGGAACAGGCGATGCCCTGAACCGGGTGGCGGCCGTGCTTGCCGACCTTCCGGCAGAGCCTGCCGCGCGCCAACGCACTTCAGCTCGACCGTCGTCAACCCAGACCCGACCGACCGAACCCTCAACCAGGAGTACAGCCCCGTGAGCAGCCAACGCCCCATCCTCTTCATCGACCGTGACGGCACCCTGATCGAAGAGCCCGAAGACTTTCAGATCGACGCCTACGACAAGCTGCGGTTCGTTCCGAACGTGATCGCCCCGCTGCTGAGGCTGCGTGACTCCGGCTGGGAGTTCGTGATGGTCACCAACCAGGACGGGCTCGGAACCGACGCTTTTCCGCAAGCCGACTTCGACGGGCCGCACAACCTCATGATGGAGATCTTCGCCAGCCAGGGGATCACCTTCAGCCAGGTGCTGATCGACACCTCGTTCCCGGCCGACAATGCACCCACTCGCAAGCCCGGGATCGGGTTGATGGTCGAACTGCTCAAGGACCGCGGGGTCGACTGGGCCAGGTCGGCGATGGTGGGAGACCGTGCAACCGACAAGGAGTTCGCCGACAACCTCGGCATTCGCTCCTTCACCCTGAAGTCAGAGGCGTTCTCCGGTGGAGAGTGGGACTGGCCCGGCATCGCCCAGGAGCTGATCGATCTGCCACGCCGTGCCCGCGTTGTGCGCAACACCCGCGAGACGAAGATCACCGTCTCGGTCGACCTGGACACCGTTGCCGATGCCCAAGTGAGCACGGGGCTGGGTTTCTTCGACCACATGCTCGACCAACTGGGCAAGCACGGCGGGTTCGCGCTGTCTCTCACCTGCGACGGTGACCTGCACATCGATGAGCACCACACCATCGAGGACAGCGCGCTCGCACTGGGCCAGGCGCTGAAGGAGGCGCTCGGCGACAAACGCGGGATCGGCCGTTACGGGTTCACCCTGCCGATGGATGAGGCGCTGGCCCAGGCGGCGATCGACTTCTCCGGGCGACCCTACCTGGTGTTCAACTGTGACTTCACCCGCGAGATCGTCGGTGACTTCCCGACCGAGCTGGTCGAGCACTTCTGGCGGTCGCTGTGCGAGTCGGCTGGTCTCAATCTGAACCTGACCGTCACCGGTGACAACAACCACCACATGATTGAAGCCGGTTTCAAAGCGGTCGCCCGTGCGTTGCGGCAGGCGATTGCCCGCAGCGGTACCGAGTTGCCCACCACCAAAGGGTTGTTGTGAGTGAAGCAGATCCAGATGCAGCGCGCCCGGTACGGGTCGCACTGATCGACAGCGGGGGCGCCAACACCGGCTCGGTGAAGTTCGCGCTCGACCGATTGGGGGCAGACTCTGTGATCACGGTCGACCCTGCCGTCATCGAGGAAGCCGACCGGGTGATCCTGCCGGGGGTGGGCGCCGCCCGACACGCCATGGCCAGATTGGGTGACGCTGGGCTGGTCGAATTCGTGCGCAACCTCACCGTTCCGCTGCTCGGCATCTGCCTCGGAATGCAGTTGCTGTACGAGTTTTCCGACGAGGGCGACACGCAGTGCCTGGGCATTCTTCGCGGCAGAGTCGAACGCATGCAGCCGGCCGAGCACGTTCGCATTCCGCAGATGGGGTGGAACAAGGTTGACCGGCTGCGAAGAGATACGCTCACGGTGGCACTGAGAAACGGCGCCCCGGCCTATTTCGTGCACAGCTACGCGGCGCCGGTCACCGAAGACACGATCTCGACCTTCACACACGGCGGCACCTACACGGCCATCGTCGGCCGTGGTACGGTGCGCGGTGCGCAATTTCATCCGGAACGTTCCGGGTCATTCGGGCAGCAACTGCTGCGCACATTCCTTGAGGAGAAGATTTCATGACCCAGGGCCAGGAACCCGCCTTCATTGTCTACCCTGCGATCGACGTGCGCGAGGGTCACGTCGTACGGCTGGTACAGGGCGATTACGCTCGCGAGACGCGCTATCCAGGGACACCCATCCAGGCGGCCGCCGGCTACGCCGCCGATGGTGCCACCTGGTTGCACCTGGTCGACCTCGATGCGGCCAAGGCGGGCGGCTACACGCTCGGCCCACTGCTTCGCCGAATCTCCGACGAGACCGGCCTGAAAGTGCAGACCGGTGGTGGTGTGCGGAACGAGACTGACGTGGAGGCATTGCTTGAGGGGGGCGCCGACCGGGTGGTGATCGGCTCACTCGCGGTGCGCGCACCCGACCTGGTTCTGGCCTGGATGGAGCGATTCGGTGCCGACCGCTTCACGATCGCATTGGACGCCCGAGAATCGAACCGTCGGTGGACCCTGCCGATCGCCGGTTGGACAGAAGACAGCGATGTCGATCTGCTGCCCCTCGTCAATGAATATGCCAATGCGGGCATGCGCCACCTGCTGTCGACAGACATCGGCCGCGACGGAATGATGGCCGGCCCGAACACCGACCTCTACCAGGAAGTCGTGGCGATCGCGCCGGGGGTGGCTGTTCAGGCCTCGGGCGGTGTGCGTGATGTCGCCGACGTGCTGGCCGCCCGGGACGTGGGGTGCGCCGGTGCGATCATCGGCAAGACCCTGCTCGACGGCAGGCTGGAACTGGCCGATGCGCTCGCTGCGGTCAAGAACACCGCGGTCAAGAACACCGCCGCGAACAACACAGCCGCGAACAACACAGCGGCAGACACGGTGGCGGGCGCCTGATGCTGAGCAGACGCATCGTGCCCTGTCTGGATGTGCGTGACGGCCGCGTGGTCAAGGGCACCCGGTTTCGTGACCACCGCGACATGGGCGGGATCGTTGAGCTGGCCGAGCGCTACCGTGACGAGGGTGCCGACGAGCTGGTCTTCTACGACATCACGGCCAGCCCCGACGGGCGCAGCGCCGACATGGAATGGATCGAGAAGGTGGCGCGCGTGATCGATATTCCGTTCTGCGTTGCCGGCGGCATCCGGGATGTCGAAACGGCGCGCGCGATCCTCAACGCCGGTGCCGACAAGGTCTCGGTGAACACCCCGGCGACAGAGCGGCCCGAGCTGATCACTGAACTGGCTGACGCCTTTGGCGTGCAATGTGTCGTCGTCGGCATCGACAGCCTGCGCGACGACGACGGTGAATGGCGGGTGCGGCAGTACACCGGGCAGGTGGAGCGCACGCGCGCGCTGCCCACACGCACGCTGGACTGGGTCACCCGAGTGCAGGAGCTGGGTGCGGGCGAAGTGGTGCTCAACTGCATGGGCAGCGACGGGGTGCGTGACGGCTACGATCTGGAACAGCTGGGCGCGGTTCGGCAGGTCTGCGATGTGCCCCTGGTTGCCAGCGGTGGTGCCGGCACCATGCAACACTTCGTCGATGTGTTCCGCGTGGCCGACGTCGATGCCGCCCTCGCAGCGACCGTGTTCCACTCGGGGGAAATACTCATTCCGGAGCTGAAGCTTCAGCTGCGGAGCAAGGGAATCGAGGTACGTGATGTTGCCTGAACAAAATGGTCCAGCGGGGCCGGGCCGAAACACGCTCGATCTCGACGCGCTCGACTGGGCGAAGATGGACGGGCTGGTCCCCGCCATTGTTCAGGATGCCGCCACCGGGCGGGTGCTGATGCTCGGCTATATGAATCGTGCGGCTGCCTGTGCCACCCGTGATTCCGGGCGGGTCACCTTTTACAGCCGCAGTCGCCAGAAGCAGTGGGTCAAGGGCGAAAGCTCGGGCAACACGCTCACCCTCGTACACATGGAAGCTGATTGTGACGCAGACACCCTGCTGGTGCAGGCGATCCCGGCCGGGCCGACCTGCCACACCGGCCGCACCAGCTGCTTCGCGGGCGCTCCCGGAAACTTTCTTGGCGAACTCGACGCCCTGGTCGCCGACCGTGCGGCCGCACCAGTCGCCGGCAGCTATACAACGAGCCTCCTCGAGTCGGGTATCCGCCGCATCGCTCAGAAGGTGGGGGAAGAAGGCGTCGAGACGGCTCTGGCCGCGGTCGCCCAAGAAGACGAAGACCTACTGGGGGAGGCCTCCGACCTGATCTACCACGTGCTCGTGTTGTTGCGAGCCCGCGGCCTTTCCCTCGCCGATGTTGTCGACTTGCTCGAGCTGCGGCACCAGCCCACGGTGTGACGCAGCCTCCAGAGTGAGACGCGAATCGTTAATCCGAAATCTTCACCGGCCCAGCTGCACAGCCATCAACTCTCGGATTCTCGTCCTCGAAGCGCTCGGTCAACGCGTTCTCCGGGCCGCGCCCAGACTTCCTCGTCCCGGAGCTCATCCTTTTCTCGCTGTGCCTGAGACGTTTCTTCGGCCGCCCTTCTGACAGCGCGAATGATCCCGTGGTACCCGGTGCACCGACAGAGGTTTCCGTCAATCGCTTCTCGAATCTCGGCTTCGCTCGGATCGGGGTTCTTCTTGAGCAGCTCTTCGGTGCAGAAGAGCATGCCAGGCAGACAGTACCCACACTGAAAGCCGAACTCTTCCCAGAACGCCGTTTGAATGATCGATAGGTGCTCGCTGCTCTCGGCAAAGCCCTCGATCGTGCGAATCTCGGCCTTGTCGGCGCTGACACCGAGGGCAAGACACGATTTCACCACTTCGCCATCGACAGTGACCGTGCATGCTCCACAGTCGCCGGTGCGGCAACCGACATGTGTGCCGGTGAGGCCGAGGTCCACGCGGATGAAATCCACCAATGTCTCACGGACGTCAATGATCGCGTCGCGACTCTCTCCGTTTACCGTCACGTTGATTCCAACGCCCTCGTGAGTGGTCATCGTTCTTCTCCTTCAATCTGTTCGCGGACAGCCCTCACGGCGCGTGTGGCCATGGTTCCTGCGGTATGGCGTCTGTAGTTCGCGTTGGCCAGTGCATCGCTCCAGGGATGGCTGATGAGCGAACGCGTGAGGTCGGCGATCTCATCCTCGGACTCGTCTCCGGCGAGGTCGACCACGACCGGCGTGGTCGCGGCGCCGCCGATCACGACGCGCTTGGCGAGCCCGTCTTCGGAGGCGATGCACCCGGCGGTGACGATCGGCGTGCTGCCTGTCACGTTCCTGAACTTCTGATAGGAGAAGATCCGCTCGGTGTCGGCGATTGGCACGAGGATCTCCTCCAAGAACTCGCCGGGGCGAAGTGCCGTCGTCAGCGCGTCAAGGAAGAAATCGGTTGCCGCAACCTCTCGTTGACCTTCACCTGATCTGAGAACCATGGTGGCGTTCAGCGTGACGAGTGCTCCGGGAGCATCGGACGGGGGATACGCGAAACACGCTGATCCGCCGATTGTGCCTGCGTTCCGAATCTGAATCCCGCCGGTGATCCCCGACGCCACCTTTCTCAAGAATGGGGGAGTGTCGCCGGCCTCCAGCAGCTGGGTGTAGGTCGTGCTCGGACCAATAGAAATCGTGTCGTGGTTTGTGGACACTCCCGACAGCCCGGCAGCTGAAAGATCCACGACGACTTTCGGCCGACGCACGTGTTGCCCCATCTGCGGGACAACCCAGGTGCCGCCGCTGATGATCGCGACCTCATCCTCGGTCGTGATCGCTGTCACCACCTCGTCGACATTTGACGGGCGTAAGTACTCGAAACGGTCCAGAATCATTTCTTCAGCTCCTTCTCGCGGTACTTGATCGCATGCAACACGGTTCCCGGGGTGAGCGGCATCTTCCGAATGGTGATGTCCAGGGGGGCGAGAGCATTGTGGACGGCATTCGATACTGCGGCCTGGGCCCCGCCAATGCCCGCTTCGCCCGCGCCCTTGAGGCCAAGTGCCGTGTACGGGCTCGGCGTCACCTGGTGCCTCGTCTCGATCATGGGGAGATCGCTCGCTCGTGGCATCAAGTACGACTTGAAGCCGTTCGTGGTCAGCACACCGGTCTCCGGGTCGTGAATCGAATGCTCCATGAGCGCAGCGCCGACTCCCATGGCAATCGCGCCCTCCATCTGGCCCTCGACAAAACGAGGGTTGATGATGGTTCCGCAGTCATGCACGACGCCATACCGCTGCAGGTCGACTTTTCCGGTCTCGATATCCACCTCGACGATCGCGACATGCACCGCATTGGAATACGTCGGGTAGATGTTGATCCTGCCGTCCGCATCCGGCGTCTGCTGAATATTTCCGGGCAGATAGGTTCGGGTCGATTCCAGGGGAGGCTCGACTCCGGTCGCCGTCGCGAAAGCCAGCGTGTAAATCGTGTACGCCACATCGGCGATCGGGATGGACCTGGAGGGATCCGAGATTCGTCTGGCGAAGCCCCCACCAAGCTCGACGTCGGTATTGTCCGTTTCCAGAATTCGTGAAGCGACTTCGACGAGCTTCACCCGGATGTCGCAGGCCGCGAGATAAGCCGCATTGCCACCAGTCACCATGCTGCGGCCGCTGTAGTTTCCGAATCCGTACGGAGTCGTCAACGTGTCACCCTGCAGAATCGAGGCGTCGGCCATCGTGACACCGAGTTCGTCGACAACAATCTGCAGGATCGACGTATCATTTCCGCCACCGGGCGTTGTCACTCCCGTGAGAACAGTCACTTCTCCCGATGGGCTCATCTTGACGGTGGAGGTATCGAATCCGCCGACGAGTGTTCCGGGGATATCCCCGGACTCCGGGGTGAGTTCGAAAGCAAACCCGACCCCAAGGTGGCGGCCCTCCTGCAACAGTCGCATCTGTTCGGCTCGCACATCATCCAGGCCGATCATTTCGACGGCCTTGTCCAGCGCCGCATGGTAGTCGCCGGAATCGATGTTCAGTCCGCCGGTGGTCTTGTACGGAAACTCATGTGATTCGATCAGGTTCCGTCGACGCACTTCCACCGGATCCATGTCGAGGCTGCGCGCCACGAGATCAATGATCCTCTCCATCACGAGGTTCGTGGCTTCTTTTCCGTAGCCGCGTGCAGCGTTCCACGGGCTCTTGTTGGTTGTGGCGACCGTCACGAGAACGTCCACATTCTCGATCTTGTAACCGGTCGGAATCGACATTCCTGTCAGGAAGGCCATCCCCCACCCGGGAGGGGCGCCCAGCGCGCCGACGTTGGCGACGAAGTGATCCTTCAGGGCTGAGATCTTGCCTTGGGAGTTGAAGCCGACCTTGAAGCGATGAGTCTGCTCACGGGCACCGATCAGGAGGGTCTCGCTGCGGTCCTCGATCCATTTCACCGGCTTTCCCGAGAGCCGGCTGAGGAGACAGACCAACGACTCCTCGGGGTGACCGTGCATCTTCAGACCGAATGCGCCACCGACGGTGGGGGCGATGACCCGCACCTGTGATTCTTTGACTCGCAGCGCGCGAGACAAGACCCACTTCAGTGGGTGTGGGTTCTGCGAAGCTCCGTAAAAGGTGTAGCTGCGTGCGCTTTTGTCCCAGTCGGCGATATAGCCACGAGGCTCGATCGGTTGGGTGGAGTAACGCTGGATCTGCAGTTCGTCTTCGATCACGTGCTCCGCGTCGGCAAACGCGGCCTCCGGGTCGCCACCGCCGAACGGGATCTGGATGACCACGTTGTCGTCCCAATCCTCGTAAAGGCGAGGGGCATCGGCTGCCAACGCCTCATCACCATCAATGACGAACGGCAGAGGTTCGTACTCGACGTCGATCAGCTCAACCGCGGCTTCAGCATTCTGCCGCGAATTCGCAACCACTGCAGCGACGGGTTCACCTGCGTACACCACTTTGCCGAGCGCCAGGCAACGAACGTCGGTGCTCTTGCCCCCGAAGGCCAGGGGGCTGATGAAATGAGGAATGGGGTCGGTATGCTCTGCAGCCTCGGCTCCGGTCAGGGCAAACTCAACGCCTTCGGCGCGCCTGGCGCGTGTCAGGTCGATCGAGACGATCCGAGCATGCGGATGAGGGCTTCGCAGGATCCCCGCGAAGTGCATGTTCGGGAGACGGATGTCGTCGAGATACACCATTTCACCGCGAAGAAATAGTTCCCCATTGTGCTTTCGTTCCGACGTACCGACTATTCGCGTCGTCTCGGAGTCAACTTTGACTGTCATAGTTGTATACAATCAGAGCATGAGCGGGCCGTCAATAGGGCAGGGCCGAATTCGTGGGATTCTCTCTTTCACCGATGCCTGCCCTGGGTGATGTGATTCGTGAAGGGGCGCTATGGCCGCGGCTGTACATAGAACGAGAATTCCGCAGATTGTCGGTATTTCTGGCGGATGTGTGTGCCCCTGCCGTGGTGGTGCGCGATCCGAACCGGGGCACGCGCTGCTGAGAAATCTGCGGCTTCGGCGACGCCAACTTGTTTTGCGTGTACTCTGTTGGGAACGATTCGGCCGGTCTTCCGGTGCGGCAGGATTCCGCACGGTTGTATGTGATCTGGCGAATCGCGACAGAACGTACGATCGTCTGCGTGCTGCACGAGCCGAAGCGGAGGAGCGATCATGAAACTCAGCCCGTTTTCTTACTGTCGCCCCGACAGCGTTTCTGAGGCTATCGAGCTGCTGGCCGGCGCACCGGGGTCCTATCCCTTGGCCGGCGGGCAGAGTTTGATGCCGGCCATTGCGCTGAAGGAGAAGAGAGCAGACCTCCTGGTTGATATTTCGCGCCTCGATGACTTGCGGGGGATCTCCTTCAGCGGAACGAGCGTGACCATAGGGGCTGCTGAGCCCATGTGGGACCTGGAGCGGTCAGAGTTGATCCGCACGCACCTGCCGTTGCTCACCCGAGCGCTGTCAACCGTCGCGGCGGCAGGCATTCGCAGCCGGGCAACCCTCGGCGGGAGTGCCGGATGGGCGGATCGCACGTCGCAATTGCCGGCGACGCTCGTGGCGCTCGATGCCACCATCGTGTCGTCAACTCGTCGCATCAGAGCACACGAGTTCTTCGTCGGACACGGACAGACCGCACTCAACCATGATGAACTCGTGCTCCGCTTCGAGATTCCCTCAGCATCGTCGGGGAATCACGACCTCCAGGTGGTTCGACGCACCTATATCACCTGGCCGGTCGCTGGGGCTGCGGCCGTCGGCACCGATGCGGGCACCGTCAGGGTCGCGCTTTTCGGGGCGGCACCCGCCCCGATCCTCATCGTTGCCAGCGATCCCGCCGATGCCGCGGAACAAGCATCAGACCGGGCGGCGCCTTTCGACGATGAGCACGCGACGTCGACGTACCGCCAACGTGTGATTCCCGTCCTCGCGCGGCGTGCCGTCGCGAACGTACTGCGAGTGGAGACCTGATGAAAGAGATCAACCTTGTGATCAACGGCAAATCTACGACCTCGATCGTGGGGGACCGCATGACGCTTGCCGACTATCTCCGCGACGAGCAAGGACTGACCGGCACACGATTGGGGTGCGAGCAAGGCGTCTGCGGGGCGTGCACGGTCATTGTGCGAAAGCGCCCGGTCCGTGCGTGCCTCTATCTGGCAGTGCAGGCCGATGGGCACGAGATCGAGACGATTGAGGGCCTTGCCCCGAGCGCAACTGAGCTTTCGCCCATCCAGGACGCCTTCCGGCAGGGCCATGCAGTGCAGTGCGGCTTCTGCACATCAGGAATGCTCCTGACGGCCAAGGCGCTGCTCGACGAGAATCCGAATCCCGACGAGGACACGATTCGTGACTGGATGCACGGCAACATCTGCCGCTGTGTCGGTTACCAGCAAATCATTGAGGCCGTGCAATTGGCAGCAGAGCAGAATGCGACCGAGACGCCATGACGGGTGAACAGGGCCGGCGGTTCGTCGGCCAGAAGAGAACCACATTCGAATCGGCGCGTCATGTTCGCGGCCGCGGGAAGTTCGTGGCAGACATCCAATTGCCCGGGATGCTGCACGTCGTGATGGTTCGGAGCCCGCACGCCCATGCTCTCATCACGTCCGTTGATACGTCCGAGGCGCTGGCGATGCCCGGAGTCCACGCCGTGATCACCGGTGCCGACGTCCGTGCCAGAACCCAGCCGATCTTCACCCTCGCCGCTTTGCACGATCCTCCGCTCGACATACCACTGCCCGCCCTGGCGCACGACAAGGCCCGGTATAAAGGGGAAGCAGTCGCGGCGGTCGCTGCGACGTCGCGGGCGTTGGCAGAGGATGCCGCCGAACGGGTACGGGTGCAGTACGAACCGCTGCCACCAATCACCAACGCAACACAGGCGATGGCCGAGGGGGCGCCCCTCGTGCACGACGGTTCCCCGGGCAACGTGATCATGCACCGCAAGTACGACTTCGGTGACGTGGCGGGTTGCTTCGAGCGCGCTGAGACAATTGTGCGACGAAAGCTCTCCTGGCCCCGGCAGACCGGCGCACCGCTTGACACATTCGGCTGTGTGGCCCAATGGGAACCGGGCACGGACGAGATCACATTCTGGAGCAACCACCAGAGCAACGTCCTCCTGTGGACCCTGGGGGCCACGCTGGGCGTGCCGTCACACCGGGTGCGGGGAATTTCTTGCGACATCGGTGGAGCATTCGGCGGTAAGTTCTGGCAACCGCGTGGGATGGTCGTCTGCGCGCTCCTGTCCCGCGACACGGGACGGCCGGTGCGATTCGTCGAAGATCGGGTGGAGCACCTCGAGTCGGGGGACAACCACGGCGAAGATCGAACCTACGACGCAGAACTGGCGCTCGATAAAGACGGAAAGATGCTCGCGCTGCGCTTCGACATCGTCGAAGACTACGGCTCTGCCTTCGTCCTGGGATCAATCAACAACTCGGAGCCATTGGCGCAGGCAGTCGGCCCGTACGGTATCGAAGCGGTGGGGGTCGACTTCACGGCGGTACTGTCGACAAAGCCACCGCAAGCAGCTTTCCGAGGATTTGGCGGGGCATCACTCAACTTCCTCCTCGAGCGAATGACGGACGCCGCCGCGCGTGAACTTGGATTGACGGCCGAGGAGATCCGCAGACGAAACCTTCTTGGTCCAGAGCAGTTCCCTTACACGACGCCCACGGGCAACCTTTACGACTCCGGTGACTACCCCCGGGCCTTGGACAAGGCGCTCAAACTGGCGGATGTCGATGGCTGGCGTCAATACCAGAAGGATGCACGCCGTGAGGGTCGTGCCATCGGCATCGGCTTGGCCACATGCCAGGAGCGGAGTGTGCAGTCCGGCAGTGCCTTGTGGCTCATGTTCGACCAGAACCATGGTCGCGTGACAACGGCGGCGGAGACCGCGACGTGCCGTGTGGACGGGCACGGGAAGGTCACCGTGGCGCTTCACTCCCCATCGCTCGGGACTCCGATCGAAACTGTGGCTGCGACCGTCGTCGGTGAAGAACTTGGCGTCAATCCCGACGATGTCTCCGTGCGACACCTGGACACGGCGGTAGCCGGGCCGGCGATGGGTCCCGTTGCCAGCCGAATGACGGTCATGCTGTCTGGGGCCGTGTCCGGCGCAATCCACGAGATTCGCGAGATGATGCGCCCGATCGCAGCGAACATGCTGGAGGCCGCGCCAGACGACCTCGTCTGGAACAAGGACGAGTTGGGCTATCTGGTGAAGGGCGCGCCCGATGCTCAGGCCTCGATGGCCGAAATAGCGCATGTTGCGTATTCTTCTGCGTATCTGCTGCCTGACGGCACTCGAAGTGGTCTTGAATCCACCTACACGTTCGATCACCCCATGGCGACCCTCCCGAACGGTTCAGACTGGGGAATATTCGCACCGATCATCGGACATGCGGTTCACATTCCCGTTGTCGAAGTCGACCTGGAGACCGGAGGGGTGACGTTCCTCGATTATGCCGTCGTCCATGACTGCGGCACCGTCATGAATCCGGATGCAGTGCGAGGCCAACTCATCGGTGGGATCTGCCAGGGAATCGGTACCGCACTGACGGAAGAACTCCACTACCACGATGACGGCTCTGTGGTCGGGCGTGATTTCCGGAGCTATCTGATCCCGACTTTTCTGGACATGCCCAATATTCGCATTGAGCATTTGGAGACGCCTTCACCCTTCACATACAACGGCGTCAAAGGTGTGGGCGAAGGTGGCCGGATGGTTGCACCGGCAGCCGTCGTCTCAGCAGTGGAGGATGCACTTTCGCCCTTTGGCTGCGCTATCGATGAAGTTCCCATGACGCCCGAGAAGATACTGGGTTGGATCGACGGGAAGAACCGGCGCTGAACAGTAACCATCGAGATTGTGTACAACCTCGGCTCGAGCGGATTCATTCATTCTCCGTCCAGGAACAGGACTCCCGCGAGTTTCGCGAGCCGATCACGCGGCAGCTGTAGTCGCTGTCGGCCCCGGAACCGCTAATATTCAGCGAGCACCTTCGTTCAGGGGAGACCGGGCGCCAGTGTTGGACAGGTCAGGGACGCCGACAGTCGGGTTCACGGCACGATCTGATTCTGTCGCCGATCGGTATACAATCCGCCCATCCATCAGCTAGGGTGAATAACAACCTCGTGATCCGGGGTGACGGCAATATCCTGTACAACGGCTATCTCCTGTCCAAGCAGATAGCGCGTTGAAGAAATCCTGTGGATGTTATTTTTACGAGTGGAAGGAACGAGCCTTGACTGACTCAGTTGGATATCGGCGGAAATTTGCGATCATCATGCCCTCGACAAATACGGTGGTCGAGCATGATTACGCCGCGATGAAGATCCCGGGCGTCACCTGCCACTTCGGACGAATCTACCTCGAAGATGGCGCGGCCAACGACAATGATGCGTTCGAGCAGCTGATCAGCCAGATCAGGGCGTCCACGGCCGAGGCGGTCAAGGTTGTCATGACCTGCAAGCCCGACTACCTGGTCATGGGGATGTCCGCCGAAACATTCTGGGGCGGAAAGGCCGGCAATGAGGCCTTCACCCAGCGGATGAAGGATCTTTCGGGTGTTGAGGTGTCGACAGGTGCTGACGCCTGCCATAAGGCCGCAGAAGTCCTCGGAATCAAACGGATTGCCGTCATCACGCCGTACCAGCCTGTCGCCGATGACCAGGTCTATACCTTCTTCTCCGAAACCGGACTCGAGGTGGTGCGCATCAAAGGACTCAAGTGTGAGACGGCGACAGCCATCGCGGAGGTCCAGGAAGACCGCCTCATCACCGAATTGAAGGAGATCGACGGCGACGATGTCGACGCGATCGTGCAAGTGGGTACGAATCTTTCGATGCTGCGGGTGGCCGCCGAAGCCGAACGCTGGCTGGGTAAGCCGGTGCTGGCCATCAACGCTGTGACCCTGTGGCACGCGCTTCGTGCGAACGGCATCGATGACCAGATCGCCGGTTTCGGACAGTTGCTCGAAAAGCACTAGCGGCGAGAGGCCTCCTCAGAGTTGGCGCAGCGGGTGGCTCTTCGGCGAGTTCGCCGGTGTCGTTTCGGGGGAATTCTGGCTTGGGAGTCAGGGCGAAGCGGCATGAGCGTGCAACTGGCAGAATGGATCGAGGCGACCGGGTATCGGCCGGCGCCCGAGCTGGAAGTGAGTGCATGGTAGAAGTCGTTCTTGTCGAGAGTCCGCGCGAAGCCGGGAAACTGGTCGCCCGTTCGATCATCGACCTGGTGGCGGCGAAGCCCGACGCCGTGCTCGGATTCGCGACGGGGACCACTCCGCTGGTGATCTACAACGAACTTGCAGCCGCGGTCGAGCGGGGTGAGTGCGACTTGAGCCGTGTGCGGGGTTTTGCACTGGACGAATACGTGGGGCTCTCGGAGGCTCACCCGGAGAGTTATCACTCGGTGATCGAACGTGATGTGATCGGCCCGCTCGGGCTCGACCCGAACCTGGTGCATGTTCCGAACGGCGCACTCGATTCGATCCAGCACGCGGGTCAGGATTTTGAGGACGCCATCATTGCTGCCGGGGGGATCGACCTGCAGATCTTGGGTATCGGAACGGTGGGTCACCTGGGTTTCAACGAGCCCGGGTCCTCCCTCTCATCACTGACCCGGGTGAAGACCCTCACCCACCAGACCCGTCAGGACAACGCCCGGTTCTTCGGAACGATCGACGAAGTGCCGATGCATTCCATCACACAGGGCTTGGGCACCATTCTTCGTTCCGAGCACGCAGTCATGTTGGCGTTCGGCGAATCGAAGGCAAAGGCCGTGCAACGCGCAGTCGAGGGCGGTGTCAGCGCCAGTCTGCCGGCATCGATCCTGCAGCTGCACCGCCACGCCACCGTGCTCGTCGATGCCGAGGCGGCAAGCCGGCTCGAGAACCTCACCTACTACCAGCGTGCCTGGGAGCAGAAGATGGTCTGGCAGCGGTTGTAGCAGGGAGCATTCAGCCCGAAGCCGTGACCGCTCGGGTCAGGCCAGCTGTCTGCGACCGTGGATCACGCCGCTGACCACGGCGACGACACCGAAGACGAGCGCGACGATCGGCTGGCCGAGCGACCACCACGCGAACGCAACGGATGCGAAAATGACGATCTCGATCAGAGACCGGGCGAACAGGTCCACGCGGAACACCGCCTTGGGCGAGAGGAACAGCCCCCAGACAAGGATCGCGAAGACCGGGGCGCCGAGCCCGAATGCGATGTTCTGCCACGGGGCGGGCCAAGCCAAAAATCCCCAGATTCCGAGGCTGACGAAGGCGAAGATCTCGAGAACGAATCGAATGATGTCATTGATGCCGGGGCGAGTGGTTGGGGCAGGGTCTGGAGTCACCCGACCAGCTTACTTACTTGGGTGAGCCGGGGGCTTGACAGTGCTTGTTACACTTGTTGTTGGCCGGTGTGTTCCGCCTGGCCCCGGGCGCGTCCGTTCACGCGTAGTCGATCCCCTCATCGTTCCCCCGCCCAAGGCGTGGTAGGAAATAGTTTGGATCCCTTTCCCCAAAGTGCTTTTCCCCTATGACCCCATCTACTTCACTGCCCCAGCACAACACACAGGTGTCCTCCCCAGATCAGACCACCGGCCAAGGCCCAAGCGGCGTTCCGGTGACCACAGCCGGGATTCCGACGACACCACCGCTGTTCGTGAACTCCCAGGCGACCCGCACTCCGGATGCCAAGTTCCCCTGGCTCGGCCTGAGCATGCTGTCGTTCGCGGTATTCCTCTCCGTCTCCTCAGAGATGCTGCCCACCGGACTGCTGCCCGAGATGAGCGCAGGGCTCGGAGTGAGCCAGTCACAGGTGGGCCTGCTGGTGAGTATTTTCGCGTTCACCGTCGTGCTGACCAGTGCACCGTTGACCATCCTCACCAAGCGCCTGCCCCGGCGCGCGCTGGTCATTGCGGTGCTGCTGATCTTTGCGGCCAGCAACGTGTGGACCGCGCTCGCCCCCAGTTACGAAATGGTGGTGGCATCGCGAGTGCTGGGCGGGTTGGCGCACGGGGTGTTCTGGGCGGTGGTCGGCGCGTACGCGGGCTACCTGGTGCCCAGGCGCCTGATCGGTCGCGCCGTTTCGCTGGTGATCAGCGGTGGAACCCTCGCCTTCGTCCTCGGCGTGCCGCTCGGCACCTGGCTTGGCCACATGCTCGGCTGGCGACTCGCCTTCGGTGTGCTGGCCGGTGTGACCCTCCTGATCACCATCATGGTGGCGCGGTTCTTGCCTGCCGTGGTCCGTGACCAACCGGCCCCGGCACGGGCGACAGCCGCCCGTGCGACATCCACGCTGACGACAAATACTGATCCGGTCTCGGCCAGGACCGCGCGCCGCGCTCGTCGGGATCCGACCATTCTTGCTGTCGCCCTGGTCTGCACGATCACCTCGATCATCATGATCGGGCACTACTCCTTCTACACCTACATCGCCCCGTACCTGATCGACGCGATGGGAATGAGCACCGATGCGGT
>CAJDUP010000058.1_pt1 | contig 16112 bp, 14 predicted proteins | sample 7391181 | NCBI WGS metagenome assembly CAJDUP01 (sample SAMEA7055690, study PRJEB34461) | soil metagenome | biome: terrestrial ecosystem; feature: Peninsula; material: soil | place: Antarctica | collected 2016
CACGCGTACGTGTTAGTCGCGAGCGACGTTTGCATTGATTGCTGGAGGTTGGGGAACTGGTTGCGGCGCGCCTCGATAGAGGCTGAGACCGAGGATACGTGCGATCTGGGCTATTGCACGTTGGGCACGAACGCTGTTGCCCTGGGGGTCGAGGGGCGGCGAGAATGCGGCGATCGCAAGCACGCCCGGTGCGACGGCGAGTAGCCCTCCACCGACACCGCTCTTACCGGGCAGGCCGACGGTGTACGCCCAGTCGCCGGAGGCTTCATATAAGCCTTCCATCGTCATTTCGGCGAGGATGTGCGGGACGTTCTCCGCGCTGACCGCCCGTTTGCCTGTGACCGGATTGATCCCGGCGTTGGCGAGGGTTGCACCCATCACGGCGAGGTCGGTTGTGCTGATCAGCGTGGAGCATTGACGGGTGTAGACGTCACAGACGCCGACGGGATCAGCGCCAAGGTATCCGGCGGCTTCGAGAAGCCAGGCGATCCCCCTGTTGTGCGCGTTGGTGGCCTGCTCCGACGCGTTGATTGCCGCACTGAGGGCACTTTGGACCGCGAGGATTTTAGCCCAGCGTTCCTCTGTGCCAGCGGCTGGGATCAGGCTCGTGGCGGACATCGCCCCGGCGTTGACCAGAGCGGACATTGGTTTGTTCCCGTGGAGTGCCAGGGCCATCACCGAGTTGAACGGCAGGCCGGTCGGGTCGGTGCCGACCTTCCTGTGGAACTCCTCCGCACCGATTGCGTCCATGGCCAGGGCCATGCTGAACAGTTTGGAGATCGATTCGATCGCGAACTCGACGCCGGAATCACCGGCATTGAAGGCTTCGCCATCCCTGGTGACAACGCTGACGCCGAACAGCTTCGGGTCCACCGTGGCCAATGCCGGAATATAGTCGGCGTTCGCGCCGCCTTTGATGCCCTTGCTCTCAGCCCACGCTGCATCGACGGCGGCAGCAATTTCGTCAGCGTTTGGCATGGCCCGCGTCCGGCTTTGCTGGGTCGCCGAGCTGGTCGGGAGCTTTCGCAGACGTGGTCACCGTCCCGGGGGACCTATTCTCTTTCTCCCAGGTGAACGGGGCAAAGAACTCGCTCTTCGGGTCCCGCCAAGTGGGCCGACGCATGTGGTAGACCACGAACGGAATCGCGACGAAGATCACCGAGAGCACCACCAGAAGACCGACGTAGAGCACCGGGCTGCCGACCGCGATCTGACCCGGCGGAATGTAGCTGAAGAACATCGCGACCAGGGAACCAACGAAACCGACCCCGGCAACAATCCAGATGCCAACTTTTCCGCCGGGGATCAGGTAAGGGCGAGGACGGTTCGGCTGGGTGTACCGCAGGCGGATGGCGGCCGCGAACATAAGCAGATACATGACCAGGTAGAGGATCACGGTCAACTGGCTGAGGATCTGGTAGACAGATTGCACTGATGGCAGGATGACGAACAGTGCAGCCAGGACGGTGACGATCGCCGCCTGCACGATCATGATGTTCCTGCCCATCCCGTTCTTGTTCGTCTTCTGGAAGAATTTCGGCAGGTTCCCCGCTTTGGCCACGACCAGCAGTCCGGAGGACGGTCCACTGATCCAGGTCACAATACCGGCGAATACGCCGATCGCCAGCGCGACCGCGATGATCGGGCTCGCCCATGGGATGTGTGCCCAGGCGAAGAGATCGTTGTACGCCGTCAGAAGACTCTGGGTGAGGTTGATGTCTTTGTGGGGCACGATGAACGCGACGGCCAAGGCGCCGAGCACGAAGATCACGACGGTGCCGACGGCGGCGATAAGGACCGCGATTGGGTAACTCTTGGTCGGATTCTTGACGTCTTTGACGTGGATAGCGTTCATTTCCATTCCGGCGTAGAACAGGAAGATGCTCGCGGCGAGAACGATGTTGGAGAAGTTTGAGAAGTCTGGGATGACGGCTGACCACGAGACGTCAATCTGGGGTTTGTTCCCTGCAAAGACGTAGGCGAAGCCGAGGATGATGAGGATGCCGCCCGGCACGAGTGTCCCGATGACGCCGCCCCACTTCGCGACCCTTGAGAACGCCTTCGCCCCTTTGAGCCCGATAAACGTGGCGAGCCAGTAGATGACGAGCACGACGACGAGGATGAAGATGCTGTTGCTTGCGATGGCCGCGTCGGCGACGTGGTCAGGACCGGTGTAGGACAGCGCGACGGCCCCGAAGGTCAGCGCCGTGGGGAACCAGATGGTTACTTCGAGCACCAGCATGAACATCGCGACGATGGCCAAGCGGTGCCCGAAGGCCTCGCCCACCCAGCGGAAGACGCCGCCTCGCTCGGGCCAACCGGTGGCGAGTTCCGCGGCGACCAATGCGGTCGGGACCAGGAACAGCACCGCGGCCAGTAGGTAGTAGAAGATGGAACCCATACCGTATTCCGCGATCGCGGGAAGGCCGCGGAGGCTCAGTACGGCGACGAGGTTGAGCATCGCCAGGCCGAAAATGCTGATCGTCGCAACCTGCTTGATGTTCGCCCGGGGGGACGGAGTCGCGGGTGCCTTTGTCGATGCAGACATGAGTTTTTCTGACTTCCTAGTGGTGGAACGCGGGTTGCTCTTCTATCGGCATGGGGGTTTCCAGCCGGTCCAGGTAGTTGACCTGTTTGGCCATGTCGACCAGGAACCGGTCGGCCAAGTCCATGCTCATTCCGTTGCGCACGACGATTCGTTGCACCGTGATGTCGACCAGGTTGGCGGGCATCGGATACGCCGGGACAAGCCAGCCCTCGGTGCGCAGCCGGTCGGAGAGGTGGTACAGGTTCCACTTCTTGGACTGGCCCTTCTTCAGTCGCCACGCGAACACGGGGATTTCGCTCCCGTCGTTCCACAGTTCGAACGGGCCGAGTTTCGCGATCCCCGCGGCGAGGTACTTCGCGACATCCTGCGAGGCCTGCTGCACGCAGGTGTAACCATCGCGTCCGAGCCGGAGGAACAGATAGAACTGCAACAGCACCTGGGATGCCGGGCGGGAGAAGTTCAACGCGAAGGTTGGCATGTCTCCGCCGAGGTAGCTGACCTTGAAGATGAGATCCTCGGGCAGCAGATCCGCCGAGCGCCAGATGACCCAGCCGAGACCCGGGTAGACCAGACCGTACTTGTGCCCTGAGGTGCTGATGGAATGTACGCGTTCCAGGCGAAAGTCCCACTCGAGGTCCGGCTGCAGGAATGGTGCGATCATGCCACCGGAGGCCGCGTCGACGTGGATGGCTATGTCGAGACCGGTCTTGGCGTGGATGGCATCCAGCGCGTCGGAGATCTTCTTCACCGGTTCGTACATTCCGGTGTAGGTCACACCCATGATCGCGACCACTCCGATGGTGTTCTCATCGACATACGCGTCCAGGCCGTACCCATCGAACGCCTTGTGCTCTTCACTGATCGGAACCAAACGGGCCTCGATGTCCCAGTAGTTGCAGAACTTCTCCCAACACACCTGCACCGCAGAGCTCATCACCATGTTCGGCCGATCGGTCGGTTTGCCGACCGCTCGTCGCGCCTGTTGCCAGCGGCGTTTCAACGCGAGACCGCCGAGCATGCACGCCTCGGAAGATCCGATCGTGGACGTTCCGATCGCGTTCGCGGGATCGGGCGAATGCCACAAATCGGCGAGGATCCGCCAGCAATTCTCCTCGATCGCCGCGGTCTGCGGGTATTCGTCCTTATCGATCATGTTCTTGTCGAACGTCTCGGCATAGAGCCGGTTCGCGTGGTCGTCCATCCAGGTGCCGACGAATGTTGCCAGGTTCAACCTGGCGTTGCCATCGAGCATCGCCTCGTCGTGCACGATCTGATACGCGGTCTCCGGCAGCATCTGCCCGGCGCCGAGCTTGAACTTGGGTGCGATCGTGTCTTCGCCCGGTCTCACGAACAGCGGGTTGACGGTGAGGAAGGTGCGCGGGTTGGTGGTCGTTGTCATCGGAGGTATCTCGTTCCTACTATCAGTGGAGGATCCAGTCGCGCGACCGAGCAGTCGCGCGCAAAAGTTTGGTTGCCTGTGGATCGAGCCACAGGTCGCTGCGGGAAAGAACGTCGACGGTGGCGTTCTGGACCATGGCCCAGTCCAGGCGATCCACGAGCGGAATCATCAGCGCCGACCCACTGATGCCTGTCGACCGGATGTCCGGCGGGCTTTCGTCGGCGGTCGCATTCACGGCCCGTGACACCGGGATTTCACGGCGTATCGGGAAGATGCAAGATTGCATTGGCGTTCCCAAACTAGTCCGAGCTTGATCGCTGCCGCGGTCTGGGGCTTCGCTTAAAACGCTACGCTCGAAACTTGTTCTCAAAGGTGACTATCGGGATACTGTCAGCAATAACCTTCGGGCTTACGCCGATTTGGCTGTGAACTGCACCGATGCTCCAGAGAGGCTGGGTGAGCGGAACGATCAGGCGTCGGTTGTTCGCCAATGCGCAGCGATGTGGAAAGGAGGTTTGCTAACTCTGGGGGACCGGGCAGACCTGCTCGCCACAATGGTGGCTGGGCAGTCAGTATTGCGTACACTGCCAGTCAACCGAGGCGGCGCAGGGATCCGCTAGTGGCGCTGGGCCCGGCGTGCACCAGCTGGTATTCCGTGCAGGCGGCTTCTGACAAAATCCAGCATTGTGTAAAGGAGTTGTTGGATGACCTCTCAAAACGTGCCTAACTAGAAAGACGCCCATGCGGGAGCGGCTTGAGCTGGAAAGGGAAGGAGGAATGCATGATCATCCTGGAAGCCGTTGGCAATGCTCTTGCTATGGCGGGCTCGATGGGATGGCAGATCCTCTGGCCCCTCGTGCTCGGATTCACCCTGTCGGGTGTGATTCAAGCGATTGTTCGCAAGGAGCGAATCGTTGCTCTCATGCGTGATGACTCTCCGCGCTCACTCTCGATCGCCGCCGCTCTCGGCGCTGCATCTTCGTCGTGCTCCTACGCGGCCGTCGCCCTCGCGCGGGCGTTGATTCGCAAGGGTGCTAACTTCACCGCCGCGATGGCGTTCGAGATCGCATCGACGAACCTAGTTCTTGAGCTCGGGATCATTCTGGCAGTCGTGATGGGCTGGCAGTTCACGTTGGCGGAGTTCGTCGGCGGCCCGTTCATCATCGTGTTCGTCGCTCTCGGATTCCGGTTGTGGATGCGCGGCAAGGTTGTGGATGCCGCCCTGGAGCAAGCCGACAAGGGCCTGGCCGGATCAATGGAGGGTCACGCAGCGATGGACATGTCCGTCGCTACAGACGGCAGCTTCTGGAAGAGGCTGTTCTCGCGCCCCGGCATCACGTCGGTGTCGCGGTACTTCGTGATGGACTGGGCGGCTGTGCTCCGCGACATCCTGCTCGGGTTGCTCATCGCGGGAGCGTTCGCCGCGTGGGTTCCGCAATCATGGCTGCAAGCGATCTTCTTCGTCCATGACTCGACCTTGGCGTTCATCCTCGGGCCACTGATCGGACCGCTGATCGCGGTCATCAGTTTTGTCTGTTCGGTTGGCAACGTTCCCCTCGCCGCGGTCCTATGGAACGGTGGCATCAGTTTCGGCGGAGTCATCAGCTTCATTTTCGCCGACCTGATCATCATCCCAATCATTCTCATCTACCGAAAGTATTACGGCACGAGGGCGGCGCTGCGCATCACCGCAATATTTTATGGGGCGATGGTGCTCGCCGGTTATATCGTCGAGCTGATCTTCACCCCGCTGAACCTGGTCCCCACCAACCGGAACCTCTCGATCGTCAACGCCGGCATCAGCTGGAACTACACCACCTGGCTCAACATCGCCTTCATCCTCATTGGGCTGGCATTGCTCGTGGTGTTCTTCCGCAGCGGCTCCGGCAGCATGCTCAAAATGATGGGTGGCTCACCCGACTCTGAACATAATCACGCGGGCGACGACCAACCCCTGCACAATCGCTCGGGCCACCAAAACCACGCCCCGCGACGCCCCGACTCGTCAGACCACCATCAACAGTGACGAGCATCATGAATATTGAGGAGTTGATCGCTCTCGTCTCGGCCGCGCAACACCAATGCTGCGGCTTGCGGCCTCCGTCTCCCCGCGATGATCCACCGGTTCGACGTAGGCTGACCCTGGGTTTGACAAACCCGCAGGGCTGCAAACCGCCAGCCCAAACGCAGCAGTCGTGTGAAATTGATCGCTCTTTGGCGTGGTTCTGTGATCATTCCGTGTCGCTTGAGGTCCTGGACGACTCTCCGTCGGGGAGGTCGCGCGACCTTCGGTAGAACGTCGCTCGGGACATCCCGAGGTCACGAGCGACCTGGGCGGCCGGTGTGCCCCCGTTGATGAGGGTGATGGCGCTACGAATCTGGCTAACATTAATGAGTCGAGGTCGACCGCCGAGGTTCTTGCCGGCTGCTTTCCGTTTGCTGATCGAGTCGGCAATGCGTTCAGATTTGATCTCATGTTCCATCTGCGCCAGGGCGGCCATGATCGTGAACAGCATCGACCCCATCGGTGTCGACGTGTCAACGTCGCCGCCGCCGAGGTTCAGAACACGAAGCCCTGCTCCTCGTCCGCGCAGTTCCGCCGCGAAGGCGAGCATGTTCTGCGTCGATCGGCCGAGCCGATCGAGCGTCGTGATCACCAGAGTGTCGCCGGCGATCAGGGCATCGAGGGCCTTGTCGAATTGGGGTCGCGATGCTCTCGCCCCGGAGACACCGTGGTCGACGTAAAGGTCATCGCGCCGGATACCGGCGGACAGGAGGTCCGTCTCCTGCCGATCAGTGAACTGCTGTTTCGTGGAAACGCGCGCATAGCCGATCAACTTCGTCATGAGCCCCTCCCAACTATCTCGTAAGTAGATGGTGTGCACTCAGATTCAATCAGACGGTTCCGACACACAGTTACGAGAATCGCGGCGCACGGGCTGAACCGCAAGATGGCGCGAAATTCGGCATCTCATCACTGCTACCCCAAAGTGGTCCGTGAGACGCCTCGAAACTCTAGAGTTACGAGACGTTCGATCGTGTTGTAGATAGGGCACCCTTGCGGGGATTTCTATCGCGCGGGATAAACGGGCATCCCAACAACGACGCGGCCGCGGCATCATGACTTCAAGTGAGGTTCCCGAGGGTCGACCGGCTAACGGGGCAGGGTGGGCTAACCTCAGGCGTCGTCGGTCACTGCTGTGGTCGCCACCGGCTCCACTGGCCTAGCGAGGTGCAGCAGGCGCCGCCAAACCAGGATGGCGAAGACCGACCACGGCACCAACGACAGTAGCGAGAACACCAACCCCACCTGCCCGAAGTTGGCGGGGACCGCCATGAGGATGGCGCTCGCCAGACCCCACACCGCAGTCGCCCGAGAAAAGATCGAGGACCGCAGCATGAGAATTGTCAAGATGAGCAGCGTCGCGAATCCGAGGAAGGAGTAGACATCGTAGGCCGTGCCCACAACCGTCGCGCGCATGCCGTCTCCGGTACGCAGCAGGGCGGTACTGGTCGCGGCGTCAACATCGGCGTACGTGTGGGCAAGCGTTAGCATCTCGACTGGGCGTGCTGAGGACATGAAAGCGGCCGTGCTGACCACGCCGAATGCGAGTGCGATCACTACCGCGGACGGGCTTACCCGCCACAGCACGACGGCCAGCGTGATGTAGAGCATGTAGGTCAGGAGGTTCGACACGATGAAGGGCAGGTCCAGCGAGATTAGACCCAATGTCGGATTTGCCAGCAGCAGTTCGAAGTAACCAGCGGTCGACTCTGGTGGCGGCCAGACAAGGAAAATTCCGACATGCAGGACGATCAGCACAACGGACGCGAAAGCGCACCATGCGCCCGTGAGTATCAGCCCGCGCCATTTCAGTGCGTCACTGCGGACGGTTGCCGGGTCGACGTCTGCCAAGGTGTTCTCCTGCCTGTCGCTAACCGCTCAGACTTGATCGGAGCCGGGCCATTCTCGCCGTCGGTCAAGTCCTTGGACGTGTATCTAGGTGCACTCGGACATCATGTTGGTGTCACTCGGCTGACGGGCGCGACAGCCGGCGAGTAACCAAGTCGGCCCCGCGTGGCGAGAGTAAGTGCGAGCGCGGCGGCCAGGTAGACACCGAGGACCACCAAGTCGGCGGCGTCGCCGAGCGGGGCGGCACCCGAACTTGCACGGGCGGGATCGACGGCGATCGTCAGGAAGTTCTGCGCGGGGGTGAAGCTCGCGTGAAGGAGCATGCAGAGAATGACACTGCCGGTGCGGTTGTACAGCCAGGTGTAGAAGAAAGCGAGGATCAGCGGAACCACGAACCCCAAAGGACCGTACAACGGGATGTGCCAGATACCCCAGGCGAGGCCAACGATAAGAGTGGCAACGAGCGGGGACCGGCGTTCCTGGAGTTTGGGGAGCGCGAAGCCGCGCCATCCCGGTTCCTCAAATGCGCCTCCCACCGTCGCGACCATCAGGAATGTTCCCAAATAGCCAGGGGCGACGGTGGCCAGCAGTGTGAAATCGAGGGTCTGGCCGAGGGCAACGAGCACGAGGTTGATCACGACGTAGATCGCCGCGGGTAGCAGCAGTGCGATGGCGTAGTAGCCGACCCCGACACGCCACACCAGTAGTGAGCGGATCCACCTGAGTACCGAGTTGCCAGAGAGCCACGTGACGATGAGTGCCGAGGCAAGGGGGCCGAGCCCGCCTAAAAGGAAAACGACTTGTCCGGCGCCGAGGGCGGCGATGCCCCACAGCGTCCACGAGATCGCGTAGGCGAGAACGAAGAAGGAAATGAGTTGGTGGCCCGCGATCCAGGCGCGCGTGCGGCTGCCTTCGGGCGGGACAGTGCCGTCGTGCGATGCCCCGTTCACTTCAGGCAAAGCCCGGTCGGCTTCTTGGCTGGGCGGCTGGCTGGCTTCGTTAGCCGGTTCGGACGCTCCGGGAAGTCGATCCGCACGCGAGCCGGTTGGGTGCTCCGGAACTGAATCCATTTCGATATTCCTTCCGTGCAGGATGGCGGCGATGGTTTCCCTGCTTCCAGCCATGGTTGCAGTGTCCCGCAGTCACGTCAACGGGTCCGTCGAGCTACACCCTGAGTTCGGTGGCGCGTTCAGAGGATGAACATCACGAGCAGGATGGGGTAGCTGATGAGGAGGTTTTTGCCAGTCAAGGTATGAACGGTTCCCATGACGAGAGACAGGGCGACGCCGTAGATCCCAGTAGCAGTGTCTTGAGTGAGGAAGTGAACAAGACCCCAGGTCATCGCCAACAGGATCCCGCCCCACGGGACCCACTTTGGTCGGAACCAGCGTTCGCCCGCCCTCTGCCCAAACCCAATGATCAAGACAATAACTGCCAGTTCGGCGAAGTAGTATGCGACCTGCACCAGCCAGGCCACTGTTCCAGCATCACCGAAGCGTTCCGAAAGTGCATTGCGCTCTGCAAATGGAGGGAAAACACCTCCCTGGAGCATCCATTGGGCGACCACTGTGACAACGACGATCACCGCGATCACCGACCATCTCACTGCGCCCATCCGCGGTTCTGCATTACCGCGCAGCCTGAAATCGGTTCGATGGCGCGCCCATGTCGTCAAGCCGATCGCACCAGCCACCCAGACCGTGATGGTGAGCACCCAGTGAACAATCTGCGCAAAAAAACTATCCGAGGGTAGACCGAGCACTGGTTCGACAGCAAGAAGCACGAGCTCGAGCCCGACGAGAGCGAAGGCGTACAGCGCAAGATAGAAATACGTTTGCGGTTGGGTCGGGGTCACTCTTCTCGCCGTGTTGGGCCATCCGCCTTGAGCCAAACTGCTCGGTTTCCCACTCACGACCTTCTGTGGCCGGCTCAGTCGCTGGTCGCGGCGGCGTCGGTTGCGGGCGTCTCGGCCGGTAGCACTGTTGCCGCAACGCTCGGCTTCGCCAGTTGGACGATCAGGATGATCCACCCGATGAACGGGAGCAATACCCAGAACATTTGGGTCCACTCGCGGCCAGCGTCTCGAAGTCGACGGACGGTGACGGCGAGGCTCGGCAATAGCACAGCGATGCTCCACAAAGAGGCGAAGCTGACGAAGGTAGACACGATGCTTACACTTGCGTCGAACTCGAACAGGCGCCCGTTGAAGGGCAGCGTCAGTGCATCAAGTGCGGCGCTCACCAAGGTGCTGAACAGCGCGAACCACCAGAACTCTGGTCGAGTGGCGCGGCCGCCAAACTCGGCGTACTTGCGAAAAACGGTCTTGATCGACTCGAAGAATGTCATGTGGCTCACCACCCTACAGCGCGTAACGCGAGTAGGCGCGCGCTGGTAGGTTGTGGCCAGGGCGGAGTCATCACGTGGTGGCCCGACGACATCGGCGTTGCTGTTTTTGTCGCGACGGTGGGGGGGGTTGCCGTGGCGGAATTCACGAACTATTTCGTGGTTCGCCTGGCGCATCCGGTAAACCGGTGGTTCCCCATGGTTTAGAAGTGGCGCATTCCACAGCTGGTTCAGGACATTCGCACCGCCCGCAGCTGATGGTCGACCTCGAAAGCGCAGTTCAGGAACCTATCTGTTGTTGGCTTCGAGGATTCGCTTCAAGTAGCGCAATTCAGTGCGCGCATGTTCTCGATCCTTCTCGACGCCACGAAATAGGTGAGTGAAAGTCCACTGCAGGAGCCAGCCGAATGGTCCCGGGAATGTTGCCCACACGCGGGCGCTCAGACGCGTCATACCGTTGGGTTCTGATTGAACCGTCCAGGTGACGCCTTCCCCGATCGTGAACGGCACCCCTAGTATCCGATACCGTGCTTTGGGTGCCTCCCAGGTCACGGCAGCTTGCGGGTCAACGCGCGTGATCGTGCCGACCGCCTCACCCGGCACGCCAGCGATCCTCTCCCTCACCCGCAGAACAGCACCGACCCGGTTCCCGCCACCGTTGAGTCGCTCGATACTCTCGTGTTCGGGATTGGACGCCGGCCACCAATTCTCAAGATCCTGCAGCACATCCCACACGACCGGAGGTGGTGCGGCGATCACGACGGATTCGGTGAACTCGAACACGAACACCTCCCTACCACGGTCCTCGTGACTTTCACCGTATGCGGATCCGGACCAACGCACAATGACGTCGCAACGAATTGGTGTCTCAGCGTCCGCAGGCGATCACACCCGTAAACACCACATGTCCCGCAGGGGGATCCGTGACCGGACGTCCTCCCGACGCCTTATGCCATGCTCTTACTGTGCTCGCTGATTACTGGCCTTTCCTACGTCTACGCTTGGCGACTCCTCGCCTCCAGCTTCGGCTGCCCAACGACAACGAGTTGGCGACCCTCGCGGGAATCGCGGCCTCGGGAGTGCATGCTCCTGGAGAACGGCCGTATCTGACACCGTGGACAGAAGCGCCACCGAAAAAGCGTGCCATGCACGTTGTGCAACAACATTGGAGTCGCCGAGGCGACTGGACAGTTGATGCCTGGGCCCTTGAACTTGGGGTATTCCACAATGAGCAGCCCATCGGAATGGTGGCCCTTCGCGGGCGTCACTTTCCGACTCTCCGCGAGGTGAAAACCGAATCTTGGCTCGGCCTGGAACACCACCGTCAAGGGCTAGGCACCGAAGCTCGCACTGCGCTGCTGCACCTTGCTTTCGAGGACCTCGGTGCGGTGAATGCGTTAACTGAGGTGTTCACCGACAATCTCGGCTCTCAAGGGGTCTCGCGCAAGCTCGGCTACCGCCATGACGGCATCTCACGAGACGTTCGCGGTGGGGAAGTCTTAGTCTCTGACCGTCTACGCCTCGACCGCGAAACATGGCGGCAAACACCACATCCCGGGGTAACGGCGACGGGTGTGGCGCCATGTCTGGAATTTTTCGGACTCTGACCCATAAGCCGCACACACAATAGGAGTAGGTCGCGAGTTGAATAATCGCGCCTGCCCGAGTGGGATCCATCAGCGCGCCGTTTACTCCGTGCCGATCACGTCGGACCCGCTGCGTCTGCCGGGTGGTCACCCCGCGTTGCGAATCGCAAGGATCGGTACGGATAGTTGTTGCGGATAGTATCGCGTTATCGATGCGGAATGCACACGAGCGGTGTAGTGTGACGAAGGTTGGTCCGGCTTTCCGCAGCGGATCTGATCGTGCACAGCGAGGTGTCCATGACTGTCCAAGCTTCTCATTCCGACACGAGCCGGACGTCGGAGACTTCCGGCTACGACGCCATCATTATCGGATCGGGCATCGGGGGATTAACCGCAGCCGGATTGATTGCTGGCGTCGCTGGAAAGAAGGTGCTTGTACTCGAGAAGCACACGACGCCCGGAGGTCTCACGCATGTCTTTCGCCGAGATGGCGCAGCATGGGACGTCGGCCTGCACTACGTGGGTCAGATGGCGCCCGGTTCGCAGTTTCGTAGCCTCTTCGACTATCTCTCAGGCGGTGCGCTTCAATGGAACGCGATGCCCGACATTTTCGAGCGCTTCGTATACCCCGGCATTAGCTTCGCTGTACCGTCAGACCCTCAGAGGTACCAGAAGAGTCTGGTGGATCGGTTTCCGGCTGAGGCCCGCTCGATCCGGAAGTACTTTCGGGATGTTAACGCCGTCGTCCGATGGACGACGCTGGGGTTTGCGCGTGGCATGGTTCCTGGGCCTGCGGAACCCGCAGTTCGACTGGTTCAGCGGTTAATGGGCGGCATGATGGGGGGTATCGCCACGAAGACCACCCGTCAGTATTTAGAGGGGCGCTTTGATGATCCACTTCTGCGTGCGGTGCTGGCGAGCCAGTGGGGCGACTACGGTCTGCCGCCATCGCGCAGTGCCTTCGCCATCCACGCTCAGATCGTCGCGCACTATCTTCACGGTGCCTGGTTTCCCGAGGGCGGCAGCAACCGAATCGCGCGTACTTTCGAGCAGGGAATAGAGCGCGCCGGCGGCAGCATTCGTGTCGGCCAGGAGGCGGTGCGGATTCTGCTGCAGGACGGGCGCGCCGTCGGTGTCGAGGTCAATGACCGGCGCGGCGGCGATGCCCACCGGGTCACCTATAAGGCACCCTTGGTGATTTCGGACGTCGGCGCGTCGATTACGTTCGGACAATTGCTGCCGCAAGACGGGCCCGTGGGAAACAGAACAGCGGGGCTGAGACGTCTGATCGACGAACTGGGTCCAGGCCTTTCAGCGGTCACGCTTTACCTTCGACTGAAGGCACCGGCGACGACGCTCGGCGTGCACGGTGAAAACTTTTGGATCAACACCGACCTCGACCACGACGCCGTTGAACTGCACAGCAGCGAGCTGATGCAGGGCAGGCCCGCCAGACTCTATGCCTCATTCCCGTCAATCAAATCGGGCGACGAACGCTTTCACACGGCCGAACTCATTTCCTTCGTGGAGGGAGAGGCATTCGCGGCATGGCAGGGACAACCCGAGGGTCAGCACGGCCCCGCATACGCTGCGCTGAAGCAGTGCATCAGCGAAGGCATGCTTCGCCTGGCGGAGACGGAAATCGCTGGCCTGACGGCGCTCGTGCAGTACTCAGAGTTGTCCACACCACTGTCAGTGGAGCACTTCACATCGCACCCCGGCGGAGCATTTTATGGCTTGCCAGAGACGCCAAAGAGATACCGTTCGTATCTGCTGGGCCCGGCCACACCGATCGACGGGCTTCTGCTGACCGGACAGGATGCGGGATGCCTGGGAATCGCTGGCGCGATGATGGCCGGCGTCGGCGCCGCCTCCCAGGCTCTCGGCCCCAGCGGTTATCCCATGATTCAAACTGCCCTGAAAAAAGGCCCTCCACTGGGTGCACCTCCGGTGTTGCCACCAGGAAAGATAGCCGCGCTGCTGACCCACAAACAGCAGCTGACACCGACGATTTGGAAGATGGACTTCGAGCTCGACCAAGACGTCGACGGCTTTGCTCCAGGCCAGTTCGCCCGAATGCAGGTGGGCGATTTCGAATGGCGGGACTACTCCATCGCCGGGCTTCACGGCCGCTCAGTATCATTTCTGATCGGTACCCGCACCGGAGGCCACGGCTCACAGTTCGTCCTCGATAGTGAACCGGGAACCCGCACCGTGGTCGAGGGGCCGTTGGGCGCCTACCAACTGGTCCGCAACGATCACCGCAAAGTGTTTGTGGCTACCGGGACAGGGCTCGCACCGTTCCTGCCAATGTTCCCGATGCTTGAGCAACAGGCCAAAAACGTGCGCACCGAACTGTTGTTCGGCTGCCATACCAGCGATGAGGACATCACCCGGCAATTTGAACACATGCCGGCCCAGGTAACCGTTTGTACAAGTCGCGAAACAGCTGTAGCCGGGGGGTTCGAAGGCCGCGTCACTGACGCACTCGCACACATGGCTTTCGACATGGACACGACAGACTTCTACGTCTGTGGTTCAGCGAGCATGGTCGCTGACGTTCAAATCGCCCTACACGTGCGAGGCGTTCGCTCCATCTACGTCGAGCCATATTGACTGGATGGCCTCCACGAGGCGCCTTGGGAAGCGATCGCCGTTGGGCCTCTCCCTGTTAGGAGGTTTTTGTCAGCCGAAACACCGGGTGTCGCGACGCTTCAGCGATGAAGTCAGATGCCGGGTCACTAGCAGAAGCGTCAAAAAAAGGTGCCGTGATCGATACTTCACGCACGTACTGCTGCAGTACCGGCCCCGCAATCTCCGGAGACACACTTGCAGCGCTCGCTTTCACTGTTCGGCCTCCTTGCCGCAATGACACCGCACCGTCCGCACGAACATTGTGAACCCAGCCGACTTCTCCGTAGGGTGCGACGAGCCATCGATCGCCGTCACGCTGAACGAGCGTCACCGGAGTCGTTCTCCGTTCTCCACTTCGCCGACCCGTCGTCGTGAGCAGATAGCTCGACTTCGGCCCAACTCCCACCCTGATCATTAGCTTCATCATCACGTTCGCCGCGCGGCGTGCCGCGCCCAGCCGATATGTCTTCGCCATCCACAAAGGATCCCGCAACCAGATGGTAAATGCACGAAAAATGCGAAAATTCCTGCGTGGGTCACTACACGCGCGTTACTGACAGTTCCCATGTGACACACGTTGAGTTCCACGGCGCGATGGCTGCATCTCTCTCGCTCTACGTCCCTGTTCGTCTGCGGCCGGAATGGGATCCGCTATCGGACTTCCGCACGATTGGTTTCGAGGTGATGGCGTTCTCGAAGGGATCTCTCGTCATCGAGGAGTGGGCGGACCGATTGGAGTCCAGCGGAACCGGGTCACGAACAATTCTGGGATCACTTCCACATCGTCCAATTCCGTCGCGACAACTAGTCGGTCGATGTCGAGTTCTTCTTCGTCTTCACTCCACCCGACAGCCCCGATCGGGCGACTGCCAGAGAATGAAACCAGCCACATGAGGTCGGCAGACCGTAGGTCGTCAATGTTTTCGTGCAACGGTGGTATGCGGTCGTCCCCGATCAGTTCTGCCTCAAGTGCGTAGGCGGCATGCTGGATCGTCAGCAACACATATGCCAACTCGAGGTCATCACGAGGCCTTACCTGAACGATATGCATCTCGAGAGCCTGACATGCCACGTCGTAAGCCGGTCCTCTTTGTTGTGTAACCCCGGTACTTGAATAGTGCGGAACTGTCCGCCAAACCGATGAAACACGCAGTTCTAATTGCGCAGAATACGCGCATACTTTGAGGGTGAGCATTCTATGTAGGCAAACTCATGTCGGATTGGCTACGTTGAGCATTCTGTCCACGGTTCTCCTCGCTGGATGCACCGCTGCTCCTGCGGCAATCACGCCATCCGCGACTGTCGAGGCGACTGCAGCACCTTCAACGCCCCCAAGCGGAACTACGGTTGTCGTTTCAGACGGATGTGGGGGCACGCCCCTCAGCCAAGGCAACCCGCCGACATGGGCAACCGGGCAAGAGCACGGTTTCACCGGTCCAAATGAGCTGGTCTATGCCACCTCAGATCACGGAAGCGTCGTTGCGTACCTGTACGGGTACCCATTGGCGGTGCAAGATCTCGGATCCCAACTCAACAAGATCCTCTGGTTCGTCCAAGACCCCACCGGCCCTCTCACGCTCACCGGTTATCTTGAAGACTCACCCAGCACGACCATCACCGAAACTGTGACCGGGGCCGGTGCGGACGGGTTCCCCTCCGAAGTAGACGTGCCAGCGGCTGGGTGCTGGC
>CAJDUP010000084.1_pt1 | contig 16060 bp, 13 predicted proteins | sample 7391181 | NCBI WGS metagenome assembly CAJDUP01 (sample SAMEA7055690, study PRJEB34461) | soil metagenome | biome: terrestrial ecosystem; feature: Peninsula; material: soil | place: Antarctica | collected 2016
GATGATCGACGCCTACACGCGCGGGTTCATCGGAGACGAACAGATGGCTGCCATGACGATGGCGATCTTTCTGAACGGGATGAACCGGCGCGAGGTGCGTGACCTGACCATGGCCATGATCAGAAGCGGTGAGACGATGAGTTTTGCATCGCTCGGAAAACCGACCGTCGACAAGCACTCGACGGGCGGAGTGGGCGACAAGATCACGTTGCCCCTGATGCCGCTGGTGGCCTGCTTCGGCGTGGCCGTACCGCAACTGTCCGGTCGTGGGCTCGGCCACACCGGGGGAACCCTCGACAAACTCGAGTCGATCTCGGGCTGGCGGGCGAACCTCACGAACCAGGAGATGTTCGACCAACTGGCTTCGATCGGTGGAGTCATCTGTGCGGCCGGTTCCGGGCTCGCCCCGGCCGACGGCAAACTGTATGCCCTGCGTGACATCACCGGCACGGTCGAATCGATCCCCCTGATTGCGTCGTCGATCATGAGCAAGAAGATCGCGGAAGGCACCGAGTCGCTGGTGCTGGATGTGAAGTTCGGTTCCGGCGCATTCCTGAAAGACATCGATCGATCCCGGGAACTGGCCCGTACGATGGTCGACCTCGGCAACGACGCCGGTGTCAAGACCCGTGCCCTTTTGACGAACATGAACGTGGTTCTCGGCCTCGCCATCGGCAATGCGAATGAGGTGCGCGAGTCGGTGGAGATCCTCGCGGGCGGCGGCCCGGCCGACGTTCGTGAGCTCACGGTTGCGCTTGCCCGGGAGATGCTGGCCCTGGCGGGACAGCCCGACGCCGACGTGGAGGCGGCCCTCGACGACGGGCGTGCGATGGATACCTGGCGCGCCTTCATTCGTGCGCAGGATGGAGACCCGGATGCCGCGCTTCCGGTCGCCCGCGAAACTCACGTGGTCACCGCCGACAGTGACGGCGTGCTCGTCGAGCAGCTGGCGCTACCCTTCGGTGTCGCGGCCTGGCGCCTGGGTGCGGGGCGCGCCCGCAAGCAGGACCCGGTGCAGCACGCGGTGGGGATCGACCTGCACGCCAAGCCGGGCGACACCGTGACGGCCGGGCAACCCCTGTTCACGCTGTCGGCAGACGAGCCGGCGCGGTTCGCGCGTGCGTTGGAGGCGTTGGAGGGCGCCTACCGCATCGGGAGCGCCTCCGAGGAGGTGCTCGACGGCGGCCCCCTGATCGCCGAACGCGTCGAGTAGCCCGCGCAACGCTGCCCCGACCCCGCCCACGCCCACCCGCCGAGAGTGCAGCAGATGAGGTTCTCGGCCGGCTATTGCCCCATCTGCTCACCTCTCGGCGACAGATTATGAAAGGCGAAGACCAAATGCGCAGTGGCACAGAAGCCGATGCCGGCGCCGAGGTTCCCCTGCCGCCATCGAACGGGCTGGTTCGGCTGGTGAACCACAGTGCCACCAGATACCTGCTCGCCGGCGGCGCGGCGTTCCTGGTCGACCTCGGCATACTCGCGTTGCTGAAACTGGTGTTGTTGTGGCCCCTCTGGCTGGCCACCGGCACGGCGTTCCTCGTCTCCTTCTTCTTCACCTACTCGATCCAACGAGTGTTCGCCTTCACGTCCCAGTCACCGCACGGCCAGGCACTGGTGAGGTACGCGATCCTTGTTGCCTTCAACACTCTGGCGACGATCCTCATCGTGGGGTGGGTCAATGACTCACCAGTGGGGTGGGTTGGCGGTAAAGTCATCGCAACAGCGGTGACCACCGTGTGGAATTACTTCATCTACCGCTATTGGGTATTCGCCTCGGGTGAGGCAGGGACGAGAGACCAGTGTTCAACTCAGCCGTGATCGCCGCGGTCGTGCCGGCGTACAACGAGGCCGAAATGATCCTGACGGTGATCGACACGATGCCCGATTACGTGGACCACATCGTCATCGTCGACGACTGCAGCCCCGATGAGACGAGCACCGTGGTGCGCTCGAGCGCCGACCCCCGCGTGACACTGATCAGACACGAGCAGAACCTCGGTGTCGGAGGGGCGATCATCACCGGGCACCAGGCTGCGATGGCACTGGGCTCAGACGTGAACGTGGTCATGGCCGGCGACGCCCAGATGGATCCGCAGCATCTGCCCGCACTTCTGGATCACGTCACCCAGCTGGGCTATGGATTTGCCAAGGCGAACCGGTTCTTCTCACCGGAGTCGTTCCAGGGGATGCCCAGGCACCGCGTGATCGGTAACATCGTTCTCTCGTTCATGACCAAGCTGGCGTCCGGATATTGGCACCTGTTCGACCCGCAGAATGGCTACACCGCCATCCGAACCGAGGTGTTGAAGCGGGTGGACCTCAGCCGTGTGGCCCAGCGGTACAGCTTCGAGAACGACCTGCTCATCCATTTGAACATCTTGCAGGTCTCGGCCACTGACGTGCCCATCCCGGCTCTGTACGGCGCCGAGGTCTCAGGGATCAAACTGGGGCGGGTGATTCCGGAGATCATGGGCCTTCTCACGCGCGGATTCTGGCGACGAATCTGGTACCGCTATGTTCTCTGGTCGTTCTCCCCGATCGCTCTGCTTCTGGTGCTCGGCATCATTCTGTTCGGCTTCGGGCTTGTCGTCGCGATCTGGGTGGCCTTTCAGGTGGCGGGCTCCGTCGTCGCCACCGCGGCCACGGTGATGCTGGCCGCCTTGCCCCTGATGATCGGCACCCAGCTGTTGATCAGTGCCCTGCAGCTGGATATCCAGGCGAGCCCATCGACGCCCAACCTTGCGCCGTTCGCCGACTGACCAGGGGCTGCGCCTCGGGACGTGTCACCGGCAGGCGGTCACTTCATGCAGGCGGTCACTTCATGCAGGCGGTCACTTCATATAGTCGGGCATCGCCCTGCTCGTCGATGAGGGTGACGGCGTCGGAATCGGACAGGTCGGCCAGGCCGGGATACGGATGCGAACCGTTGTGCACCTCGTGGGGGCCGAAGTCGAGCACGAACCGCACACCGGTGCGCGCCAGCGCCGGACACACCTGCGGATCGCTTTTCGCCTGATTCAGGTGATCAACAATGGTGGTCATGTCCTGGTCGAGTTCGGTGTAGATGTGCGGGATCAGGGAATAGCGGTTCGCGAGCGCGAATGAGAGGGAGGTGCCGGTCCAGGGGCTCCCGACGATCACCGCGTCGACGGGGACGTCTGCGTCCAGCCGCTCGAGCAACGCTTGTTCGTCCAGGGACAGCAGCGGGGCATGCTCGCCGATCCGATAGCTTCGCTCTGCCGATGCCGTCGCGGCCTGCATCGCCGCTCCCGTCTGGCTGACAAGGGCCACTGCGGTGATCAGCGCCGTGCCGACGATCCAGGTGAGGGCGCCCGGACGGATGCTGGTCCTGCGGGCTCCGTCCGCGCTGATCGGTGGGGTTGCCGGCCGTGCACTGCCTGCACCTGAGACGGCCTGGTCCCGGATGCTGCCCGAGCGGCTCGCGGAACCAATGCGGGCGCCGAGCGCCACGATCCACTCGATCAGCCACAGGCCGCCGACCGTCGCCAGGGGGAGTGCGACGACAGGCAGTAGCGCGGCCAGGCGAACGCTGTCGCTGTACCACGACCCCGTGAGGGACCAGACCAACCAGCGCTGCCTGCGCTGCACGACCAGCGCCACAAGACCGATGACCATCAGGATGCTGACAGCCCAGGCGACCGGTTTCCCCGCCGCCGAGTTCGACACGACTGACCACAGGGCATTCAGGACGGTGGAATTGGGCTTCCAGAACGCCTGTTCCGGGGTGGGGCGTGCGAGAAGGAGCAGAACAATCGCGGCGATCACCCCCGCCGACCAGGCTGCCACCGTCGCCCCGACGACCCGGGGCGAGGCATCGGCGGCCCGCAGCTCGCGGAAGTTGCGCACCGCGGCCACCACGGCAATCGGGAAGCTCATCGCGATCAACGCCATCAGCGAGCTCGGATGGGCCAGTGCCAGCGCGGGGACGAGCGCCAGGAGCGTCCACAGGGCCGCCGGCGCGCTGATCACCGGCTTTGCGCCCAGCCGCGCGACCACGATGACGGCGCCGAAGACGGCCGGCAACAACGAGATGGAGAGCACATTGGGGTAGAGCACCCCGAAGTCGAGCATCAGGAGGGGGAAACCCGCGAAGCCGGCGGCGAGCACAGCGGCGAGCAGCACGGCCACCGGTCGGGCCCCGACGATCACGCGCACAAGGAGCATGCAACTGAGCGGCCAGACGAACGCACCGAGAACGATGCTGACGATATTGATGGCGATCGGGATGCTGGTGCCCGTGGTCTGCACCACCAGTGCGGTGATGGCATGCCACAGGTCTGGATAGAAACCGGGGATCATCTGCTGGAACGGCGAGGCGCTGCCGCCGTCGACGATGAAACGCACCGCGTTCAGGTGGTAGACGTTGTCGAAGGTCTGGGAGATGTTCGACGGGGCGCCGAAGGCCTCGACCAGCCTCGGCGCGATCAAGGCGGCACCGATCAGCAGTCCGATCAGCCCCACGACCAGGTCGCGTCGCCCGGCCCCGCCGGCCATCACGTCGGGCCACCTGCGGCGCCAAAGCGCTCGTGCGCCCCGGGTGAGCGCGCCCAGGGCGACCGTGCTGACCAGAACGGCGGCCGGTCCCCACCGGAAAGGCAGGACCTGGGCAGCCAGCACAGTCACCCCCACGATCGCTGCCGTGAACGGGGCAGCCCAGCCGATCAGGAGGATTCCGCGCGCGCCGAGGAGCCACGAAAGCGCCAGCCCCGGAACAAAGACCACAGCCAGGGCCGCTCCGAGAACTCCGAGTTCGCCCAACCACACGGTCACTGGTGACCGCCTCGAGGGGTGAGGCGGGCGCGGCCGGTGGCCACAAGCGATGTCATCATGCTGGTCAGGGGTTGCCGATCCTCTCCAGCGCATCGATCACGAGAGCCCAGAACTTCTCCTGATCGAGGCCCACCGCTACCTGGGTGGTGCAGTCGGCAGGTGCGGGCAACCGAAAGTCGGCGACCGTCATCCCCAACGTCAGGGTGCCGGTGAGCTCAACGTCGAGAGGGGCGCGGCGAACCTGCAGGACAGACGGGTCGATCACGAAGGCGACCGCGCACGGGTCGTGCACCGGCGGCGCATCAAATCCCTGGGCCTCCTTGTAGGTGCGGCCGAAGTATTCCAGCAACTCCAGCACGAATTGGCCGGGCTTCGTGCCCACGGCGGCGACAGCGGCCACGACATCGGGGGTGGCGAGGGCCTGGTGGGTGACGTCCAGGCCCACCATCGTCAACGGCCACTTCTCGTTGAACACGATGTGGGCCGCCTCGGGGTCGATCACAATATTGAACTCGGCGGCCGCGCTCCAGTTGCCGACGCTGTAGCCACCCCCCATGAGTACGACCTCTTTGACCCGATCGACGATTCGGGGCTCGCGCCGGACGGCCATGGCAATGTTGGTCAGACCTCCGGTCGGGACCAGGGTGATCTCGCCAACCTCGTGGGCCATGATGGTGTCAATGATCAGGTCGACCGCGTGACGGGGATCCAATGGCATCGTCGGTTCGGGCAGCACGGGGCCGTCCATGCCGGAGTCGCCGTGGATCGACGGTGCGGTCTCGACCTCGCGCACCAGCGGCCGGTGCATGCCCGCGGCGAACGGAACCCCGGTGATGCCGGCGATCTCGGCGACGGCGAGAGCGTTGCGAGTCACCTTGTCCAACGTCTGGTTGCCGACCACGGTGGTGACGGCGACCAGTTCGATCTCGGGGTTCCCGTGCGCGAGCAGCAGGGCAATGGCATCGTCGTGACCCGGGTCACAGTCCAGGATGATCTTCTTCGGCATTCCTCAAATGTAGCGGCAGACGGGGTCAGTGACGGTGCGCACCCGTACCCCGGGCAACTGCTGCTGTTGCTGCCTGCGCGGTGCCGGTAGGTTTGGACTGGCATGCCGGCACCGGCGCCGGCGGTCGAGGAGGATGTTGTGGCACTGACAGACGTGAACTATCTGCTGGCGAGTGGGGCGAGCATTCGGGAACTTCCCAAAATCTCCCTGCACGACCACCTCGACGGCGGCCTCAGGCCGCAGACGATCATCGAACTCGCCGACGGGGTCGGCTATGAGCTGCCGGAGACGGAGCCCCGGGCGCTCGCCGGGTGGTTCGCCGAGCGATCCGACTCGGGGTCGTTGCTCGAGTACCTGAAGACGTTCGAGGTGACGTGCGCGGTGATGCAGACCCGGGAGGGGTTGGTGCGGTGCGCCCGCGAATACGTGAATGACCTGGTGGCCGACGGCGTGATCTACGGCGAGGTGCGCTGGGCGCCGGAACAGCACCTGGAGCGGGGTCTGAGTCTCGACGACGCGGTCCACGCCGTGCAGGAGGGGATCGACGAGGGGGTCGACGATGCGGCGCACCTCGGCCGGGACATCCGCATCGGCCAACTCCTGTCGGCGATGCGCCAGGGCGATCGTGCGAGAGATATCGCCGAACTAGCGGTGCGTCATCGGTTGGACGGGGTGGTCGGATTCGACGTTGCCGGTCCGGAAGACGGCTTTCCGGCGAGCCTCATGGCAGGCACCTTCGACTATCTGGCGCAGCAGTATCTTCCCGTCACCGTGCATGCCGGGGAGGCGGCCGGGATCGACAGCATCCGCTCCGCCCTCTTCGACGGGCGGGCGCTCAGGCTCGGGCACGGGGTGCGCATCGCGGAGGACATGGAGGTCGACAGCGAGGACGCCGAGACGATGTACGTCACAGTCGGACCTGTCGCGCAATGGGTGAAGGACCGGCGTATCGCGCTGGAGCTGAGCCCGACCTCGAACCTGCAGACCGGGGCGATCGCGGCGTGGGGGAGTGACATCGAGAAACACCCGTTCGACCTGCTCTACCAACTCGGGTTCGCCGTCACAGTCAATACGGACAACCGACTCATGAGCAACACCACGTTGAGCAGGGAGTTGTCGATACTGGCGGATGCCTTCAGTTACGACGTGTCCGACCTCGAGGTGTTCCAACAGAATGCGGCGGCGGCGGCGTTCCTGCCGCTGGAAGACCGCGAGGAGCTGGCCGACCAGATCGCGCAGGGCTTCGATCAGGTGCTCGACGTCGGCGTCTGAGCAACCCGGCGGCGGTATCACTGACCCGTCTTTGCAACACGGCGTGTCGCCGCGCGCGTGTCATGGCACCCGCGTTGCCGTACCCGCGTTGCCGCACCCGCGTTGCCGGGGAGTTTGCGGGGCGCCAACCGTGGCTCGTCAGAGGTTTTATATACAAAGCTCTCATTTGCCTGAGTAAACTCCGTTCATGGTACTCACTGGCGACACCCTGGTTCAGCACGGGGAACGACGACTTGACTGGATCCGCTCGCGAATGCGCCTACTGGCCGCGATCAAGGAGGAGTTCGCCCGGAGCAGACCCTTTCGCGGCCTGCGGATCGGAGTGGCCATTCACCTCGACCCGAAGACGGCCGTGCTGCTCGAGGTGCTTGCCGCCGGTGGCGCCGAGATCGTCGCCACCGGAAACCACGGCTCGACCCAGGACGACATCGTCGCCGTGCTGCGCAGCCAGGGTATGACGATCCACGGGGCGCGTGACGACACGGCCGAGCAGCACGCCGAGAACCTCACACACGTGTTGGCGTCGCAGCCCGACATCATCCTGGACAATGGGGGCGACCTGATCGCGCAGGGTGTGCGCGACGGCACCACTGCACGAATCGTCGGTGCCACCGAGGAGACCACCTCCGGGGGTGATCGGCTGCGCGGTGAGCTTGCTGGCCGAGTGCCGTACCCGGTCATCGTGATCAACGACAGCCCGCTCAAGCAGATCGGCGAGAACAAACACGCCGTCGGACAGTCGGTGGTGGAGAGTTTCATGCGCATCACCAACCTGATGGTGCCCGGGCGCCGATTCGTCGTCATCGGCTACGGCTGGTGCGGACGCGGTGTCGCCCAGTACCTTCGGGCGCTCGGGGGCCGGGTGGCTGTCGTGGAACGCGATGAGCTGAAGGCATTCGAAGCAGCGATGGACGGATTCCGTGTGGGCGCGACGAGTGATCTGGCCGGGTGGGGAGAAGTCTTCATCACCGCAACGGGGAGGCCGAACGTCTTGGGGCCAGAGGACTTCGCCCGGATGGAGTCCGGGGCCGTTCTCGCGAACTGCGGCCATTTTGCGTGGGAGATCGATGTGTCGGCGCTGACCGCGCACGCCGAGCGGGTACGAGAGGTCGACGACGGGATCGAACAGGTCGAGTTCGCCGACGGGCGGTACCTGACATTGATTGCCGGTGGTCGAATGCTCAACCTGGCGGGCCGGGAGCCCAAGGGCAACTCGCTCGAGTCGATGGATCTCGGCTTCCTGTTGCAGGCGATGTCGCTTGAGCGAGTGGCGAGGCGGCCGGCGGAACTCACCGCGGGCGCGCATCCGGTTCCTGATGATCTCAACCGGGAGATCGCGAGGCGGATGCTCGCCGCCATGCAGGCGGATCGGTGAGCCCCACCGCACCCGATTACTCGGTGCCGGCGCTGGACAAGGCGTTGGACATCCTGGAGCTTCTGGCGGGACAATCCGGTGGCCTGGCCCAGGGAGAGATCGCGGAACGGGTCGAGCGCTCCGCCAGCCAGATCTTCCGGGTGCTGCAGACATTGCAGGCCAGGGGGTACATCTATCGGCATCCCCAGTCCGGCCTGTATTCGTTGTCGCTCCGAATGTTCGATCTGGCCCACCGGCACCACGGGGTGCGGGGCCTGATCCTGGCTGCGCAGTATCCGATGCGCCTTCTGGCCGACCGGGTGCGGCAATCATGCAACCTCGGGATGCTCGAGGCGGGACGGGTTCTGATCCTCGCCCAGGTCGAGAGTCCCGCCGATTTCGGATTCCACGTCCGTGTGGGTGCCACGTTTCCGGTCGACTCCACCGCGACCGGGGTGCTGTTGATGGCTCATCAGGACGACGATGTGCGCGACGCGTGGCTCGCGTCCCTGCAACCGAGTGCCCGCCGGGCCATGGCCGAACGGCTCGACACCATCCGCGAGCGCGGGTTCGAGCGCGCCGATGACAGTATCCAGCCCGGTGTCACCGACCTGGTCTACCCGGTCTTCGGCCCGGATGAACGAGTGTCCGCGGCTCTGACGGTGCCCTACATCTCGACGAGTTTCAGCAGCGGACGGCTGACAGACGCCGAAGAGCATGCCCGGTCGGCGGCCGCGTCGATCACGGCAGGGCTCGGGGGTGCGGCAGTGCTCGGGGGTGCGGCAGTGCTCGGGGGTGCGGCAGCCCGGTGAGGCCTCCCGGCGCCCGTTCGACAACTGCCGGCGCGACCGCCGCCTGGCCTCAACCGATCAGCAGGGTCATCCCCTCGGCCAAAGCCGACACGCGGCCCGTCGCTGACGCACGGCGCTCGGCCACGCTGCCCTCGGTCGAGGACGCATCGATGTAGATCTTGAGCTTGGGCTCGGTGCCGCTGGGTCGCACCATGACGCGCGACCCGTCAGCCAGTCGGATGCGCAGAACGTCGCTGGGCGCGAGATCACCGAACCCGCCCAGCAGGTCGTCGATCCGCTCCACGGGCACGCCACCGATCGTTGTCGGCGGGCTCTCACGCAACAACGCCATCACGCGCGCAATGTCGGCCAGGTCGGTCACCCGGATCGAGATCTGGTCTGACGCGAAGTGCCCGAACCGCGCGGTGAACTCATCCAGCCGATCGGCGATCGTCGACCCTCGTGACTTGAGCTCGGAGGCCAGCGACAAGAAGGCGAGCGCCGCCGAGATGCCGTCTTTGTCTCGCACCGTGCCGGGGTTGACCAGATAGCCGAGGGCCTCCTCGTAGCCGTAGAGGATGCCCGGAACCCGGCTCACCCATTTGAACCCGGTGAGCGTTTCGACGAAGTCGAGGCCGTAGTCGCCGGCGACGGCCCGCAGCGCGGGGGAGGAGACGATCGTGCACACGAGGGTGCCGCGGATCCCGGCCGCACGCGCGTGTTCGGCCGCCTGCCAGCCGAGCAGGTACCCCACCTCGTTTCCGCTCAGTCGGCGCCAACCGCCTTCGGAGCCTGGGCCGGCAGAGGGGATCGCCACGGCCAGCCGGTCGGCATCGGGGTCGTTGGCGATGACGATCTCGGCCCCCACCTCGCGGGCCCTGGCGAACGCCAGATCCATCGCGCCCGGCTCTTCGGGGTTCGGGAAGGCAACCGTCGGGAACGCGGCATCGGGTGCGATCTGCTCGGCCACGCATGCTGGTGCGTCGAAGCCGGCATTCTGGAAGACCCGCTGTGCAGTCTCCCAGCCGACCCCGTGCATCGCGGTGTACACCGAGGAGACCTGCGCCTCGGGGCGTGGCGCATCGGCGACGGTGGCAATGATGTAGGAGTCGACCACCTCGTCGGTGGCGACCTGGTAGTCGGTGCGGCGAGGCGCGTCGAGCACACTGCGCTCGGCAGCGAACCGCAGAATGTGCGCGGCGATCTCCGCATCAGCGGGGGCCACGATCTGGGAGCCCTGATGGGCCCCGCCCAGGTACACCTTGTAACCGTTGTCGCGCGGGGGGTTGTGTGAGGCGGTGACCATCACGCCGGCGCTCACATCGAAGTGACGCACCGCGAACGCGAGCACCGGGGTGGGCAGGAGCCTGGGCAACAGGATGGCGCGCACGCCCGCTCCTGCCATGATCTCGGCGCTGTCGCGGGCGAAGACATCCGAGTTGGTGCGACCGTCGTAGCCGATCACAACGGATGGCGTCACACCCGGTTGTGCCTTCTCCATCAGGTAGGCGGCGAGCCCTGCCGCGGCCTGGGCGACGAGTACCCGGTTCATCCGGTTGGAGCCTGCACCGATCTCGCCGCGGAGCCCGGCGGTGCCGAACTCAAGCCGGGTGTCGAAGCGGGAGTGCAGTTCGGCCAGGGCGTCCGCCGCTGCCTCCGGGGTGACGGATCCCTCACCGGTGCCGGATGCCTGATCGATCAGCGCGGCGAGTTCGTGGCGGGTGACCGCGTCGGGATCCTGGGCGAGCCAGGCGCGCGCCGACTCGAGCACGCCATCCGTGGCGTCAGCGACCATCACAGCGCCGCCACGATGTCGGCGAGCAGCCGGCTGATCACCGGTTCGGCGGCCTTCCCCGCCTCGATGACCTCGTCGTGGCTGAGCGGGGTCGGTGAGATCCCCGCGGCGAGATTGGTGATCAGGGACAGTCCCAGCACTTCCATGCCGGCTTGGCGGGCCGCGATCGCCTCGAGCGCCGTCGACATCCCGACGATGTGGCCGCCGAGGGTCTTCACCATCTGCACCTCTGCCGGGGTTTCGTAGTGCGGCCCGCGGAACTGCACATACACTCCCTGGTCGAGATCGCCCCGGACGCCGAGGGCGACGTGCCTCAGGCGCTTCGAGTACAGGTCGGTCAGGTCGACGAAGGTCGCCCCCTCCAGCGGGGAATCAGCGGTGAGGTTGATGTGGTCGCTGATGAGAACCGGCGTGCCCGGCGTCCAATGGTCTTTGATGCCGCCCGCCCCGTTGGTGAGGATCATCGTCTTCGCGCCGGTCGCGGCCGCTGTACGCACGCTGTGCACGACCCGGCGAACCCCGTGGCCCTCGTAGTAATGCGTGCGGGCGCCGATCACCAGTGCGCGCTTACCACTCGGCAACAGAATCGACCGCAGCAGGCCACCGTGGCCGACCAGTGCCGGGGCGCTGAACCCCTCGATCTCCTGCGCCGGGAACGATGCCGTGGTCTCACCGATCAGGTCTGCTGCACTGCCCCAGCCGCTGCCCAGGGTGAGGGCGATATCGTGCCGCGCGACGCCGGTTCGTTCGGCGATCTGGGCGGCCGCGGTCTGGGCAATCGCGAACGGGTCGACGTCGTTCTGGTCGAGGGGATTCACTGAGGACTCGGACATTGCTCCACTCTATGACAGGCGGGGCATCTCCCGACGGGTTCGTCGGCCGCGAGGATGGCACCGGCCCGGTTTGGCGCGCACCGGCCGCTGCGCGAGAATGAAGCAATGACCTATGAGTTCGAGCGCAAACAACGCATTGCCATCCTGGGTGGCGGCCCCGGCGGCTACGAGGCGGCACTGGCCGGCGCCCAATTGGGGGCCGACGTCACCCTGGTCGAACGGGCGGGAATCGGCGGTTCAGCGGTGCTCACCGATGTGGTTCCCTCGAAGTCGCTGATCGCCACCGCGGTGGCCGCGAATGCCATCAACGATGCCACTGACCTGGGGGTGCAGTTCTTCCTGCGCGGTCACGAGTCGGGTGCCCCGGTGCGGCCCGAGATCGCGGTCAACCTGACGGCGGTCAACAACCGGCTGTTGCGCCTCGCCGACCAGCAGTCCGAAGACATGAAGGCGGAGTTGAAGTCGGCGGGGGTGCGCCTGATCCAGGGTGAGGGCCGGCTCGACGGCACCAGCGGCATCATCGTCTCCACCGCCCAGGGCACAAAGGGCACCGACTTCGATCGGGTGGAGGCCGACACCCTGGTCGTCTCGGTGGGGGCCACCCCGCGCATTCTCGACTCTGCAGTCCCCGACGGGGAGCGCATCCTCACCTGGACCCAGCTCTACGGCCTGCGGAGCACCCCCGAACACCTGATCGTGGTCGGCAGTGGCGTGACCGGTGCCGAGTTCGCGTCGGCCTATCGGGCACTCGGCTCCGAGGTGACCCTCATCTCCAGTCGCGACCAGGTGCTGCCCGGTGAAGACGCCGATGCAGCAGTCGTGATCGAGAACGTCTTCACGCGCCACGGCATGAATGTGCTGTCCAAGTCGCGGGCCGATTCGGTTGTTCGCACCGAAACGGGAGTGTTGGCGACCCTGTCCGATGGTCGCACCGTCGAAGGCAGCCACTGTCTGATGGCCGTCGGCTCCGTTCCGAACACGGCCGACATCGGCCTGGCCGAGGCGGGTGTGCAGATGACGGAATCCGGACACATCCGGGTGAACCGTGTGGCGCGCACCAGCATGCCGAACGTCTATGCCGCCGGTGACTGCACGACCAGCCTGCCGTTGGCCTCCGTCGCCTCCATGCAGGGCCGTGCGGCCATGTTCCACGCGATGGGCGACGCGGTCATCCCGATCGACCTGCGCAACGTCGCGGCGAACATCTTCACGCAGCCCGAGATCGCAACGGTCGGCTGGTCGCAGAAGCAGATCGAGGCCGGGGAGGTCGACGGCCAGATCCATAAGCTCGAACTGTCGAAGAACCCGCGCGCGAAGATGATGGGCATCACCGATGGTTTCGTCAAACTTTTCGCCAGCACGGGCAGCGGCACGGTGATCGGGGGCGTGATCGTGGCGCCGAACGCGAGTGAGCTGATCTATCCGCTCGCCCTCGCGGTCAACCGGCGCATGACCGTCGACCAGGTCGCCCGCACCTTCTCGGTGTATCCGTCGCTGACCGGGTCACTCGCTGATGCCGCCCGGGCGATGCACGTGGTGCGGTAACCGCCGACCGCCTTCGGCTAGCGGGACCTGTTCTCTCGCACCGTGGCGACAATCGACATGGTCACCGCCAGGACCATCACGATCAGGAAGATCACCGTCGCGATCACGTTCACCTGCGGGGGCACACCGCGCTTTGCCGCACCCCAGACGTACATGGGGAAGGTCATCGCATTGCCCGAGTTGAAGTTGGTGATGATGAAGTCATCGAACGACAACGCGAATGCGAGCACTGCCCCGGCAAGGATGCCGGGGGCTGCGAGCGGAAGGGTCACGCGTTTGAATGCACGCCACGGGGTGGCGTAGAGTAGAGGTCGGCCGCGGCCTCGGTGAGATTGGCATCGAGCATGGCGAGCCGGGCCTTCACGACAATGATGACAAAGCTGATGCAGAACATGATGTGGGCAAGCAGGATGGCAACGGGGCCGAGGGGGATGCCCACGTTCACATACAGGGTCAGCAGCGAAGCACCGAGCACCACCTCGGGCATCGTCATGGGCAGCAGCACGAGAATATTGGCCGAACCGTGCCCCCGAAACCGGAACCGTGACAGCGAGTACGCGGCAAGCACCCCGATGACGGTGGCTGCCACGGCGGCGGCGAGTGCGATCTGCAGGCTCAACGTCACCGAACTGCACAGTCCGTAGGGGCCGCACATGTTCGTCCAGTTGTCGATGGTGAACTCGTTGAACGTGAAGTTGTACCGGCCCGCCGGCTTGTTCAATGACATCACGATGATCACGGCGATGGGGAGCAACAGATACACCGTCGCCAGTGCGCCGATCACCCGAATGATGTGGCGGCCGAAGAATCCGGAGATGCGCTCGCGCTTCGGCGAGTAGTTCAATTGGCTCACAGGTCGTTGAGCGGTTTCACGGGTCATGACGCTCCTAGAGAAGTTCATCCGCGCGCGACCGGCGCATCGAGAACGTGACGAGGCCGATGATCAGCACAATGAGGATGACCGAGAGGGCCGACGCCATCGGGTAGTCGAGGGCGCGCAGGTATTGGCTTTCAATGACGTTGCCGATCATCTGGGTCTCGACACTTCCGAGCAGCTGGGCATTCACGAAGTCACCGGCCGCCGGAATGAACACCAGCAGCATGCCCGACACGATTCCCGGCAGGGACAGCGGCAGCGTCACCCGCCGGAACGCCCGGAACCCGCTGGCGTACAGGTCGGTGGCCGCCTCGATGAGGCGTTTGTCGATGCGATCCAGGCTCACGTAGATGGGCAGCGTCATGAACGGCAGGAAGTTGTAGGTGAGACCGGCGATCACCGACACCGGCGTGGCGAGGAGCCACTGGTCGGGCGAGAGGATGTGCAGGGCGCGCAGAGTGCCCACGACGACGCCCTCATCCGCGAGAATCGTCGTCCAGGCGAGGGTGCGCACGAGAAAGCTGGCAAACAGCGGCGCGACAACGAGCACCAGCAGGATGTACTTCCACCGGCCCGCTTTGAACACGATCATGTAGGCGAGCGGATACGCGATGAGCAGTGCGCACAACGTTGCCACCAGCGCGTAGCCGATCGACCGCAGGAACCACGGCCAGTACGCGACGATCGCATTCACATAGTTGCTCACCTCGAAGGTGAAGTTGAACCCTTCGGTGAAGGAGCCCGATTGGAGCGAACCCATGAGCAGCGTCACCATGGGCGCGAGGAAGAACATCAGCAACCACAGCAACATGGGCGCGAGCAGGAGGTACGGCGTCCAGTTTCGACGCTTTTCAGCGGCAGTCAGTGCCATCGCGGACGCGCCTACTTCCGGGGCCCGTGCTGGGCGCGCGCACTCATCTCGTCGGCGTCGGCGTCGATGCTGATGTGGCCCGTGGCAGGGCCCACCGCACTGCCCTCGCCGGCATGGGGATCCTCGTGACCGTCCAGGGCGAAGGTGAAAGGAATATGCCAGCGCAGGCTCACCGGTGTGCCGGGCGCAAGGCGCGCGCCCGCAGAACGATTCTGCACGAAGGCCTTCATGGGCTCGAAGCTGCCGGCCACCGTGACCACGTACTCGGTCCCGATCCCGATGAACGAGGAGTCCAGGACAATGCCGGAGATCTCGTTCTCTGACGGGTCGGGAGCGGTCCCGTGCTCCACCACGTGAATCTTCTCGGGGCGCACGCCGACAAACACACTCTGGTGCGCGCTGTGCACCCGATCCTTCGGAACGCGCACCTGGTGACCGACGACCTCCGTGACGACCACGTCACCGTCGGTGCCGCGCACTTCGCCCTCGAGCAGGTTGGAGCTTCCGAGAAAGTTCGCCACGAACGCGGTGCGTGGTGATTCGTACAGCTCCTCGGGCGCCCCCATCTGCTCGATTCTGCCGTTGTTCATGACCGCGATCTTGTCGGCCATCGTCATGGCCTCCTCCTGGTCGTGTGTGACGTGCATCTGCTTGATCTGATATTGCATCTGGCGGCGCAGCTTCATGTCGAGTGCGCCAAGAGGCTCATCCAGCAGCAGCACCTGGGGTTCGTTCACCAGCGCACGGGCAAGGGCGACCCGCTGCTGCTGGCCGCCCGAGAGCTGGGCCGGTTTGCGGTGGGCCATCGCCTGGAGCTCAACTGTTTCGAGTATTCGGGACACCTTCGCCTTGATGTCTTTCTTGCGTCGCTCTCGCAGCCCGAAGGCAACGTTCTCGAAGATGGTCAGATGCGGAAACAGGGCGT
>CAJDUP010000055.1_pt1 | contig 15936 bp, 15 predicted proteins | sample 7391181 | NCBI WGS metagenome assembly CAJDUP01 (sample SAMEA7055690, study PRJEB34461) | soil metagenome | biome: terrestrial ecosystem; feature: Peninsula; material: soil | place: Antarctica | collected 2016
ATCGTTCCTGACCGAGGAGGACAGCGTGGAATTGAGCATGGCGAAGGGCAACCAGTTCGTCGAGGAGACTCAGTCTCCAGAGAGTGCCGCGGCGTGGAAGCAGCAATTTGACGAGTTTGCTCCGGGTGCGTCTGACTGGGTGGTCGGTGCGGTTTTCGGGGGGACATACCAGCGCGAGGGGCTCGAGCTGCGTGATCGCCAGATGCTGAACATGGCGGCGCTCGCGGCCATGGGCGGAACTGAACCGCAGCTGACCGGTCACATCAAGACCGCGGTGGATGTCGCCGGCATGAGCAAAGAAGAGGTCGCGGAATGCTTCGTGCACCTCATGCCCTACATCGGAGTTCCAAAAACTCTGGCGGCCATGCGCTGCATGAAAGCTGCGTTCGGGGACTGACATCGCGCGTCGAAACGCCATCGTCGGGGACATCGCGGTGAACTGGGCCACAGGAAGTATCGAAGCTATCTCACGCCGATGATTCGGGTGAGAAAGCGCTCGCCAACCCAATCCGAACGTTTTGTCACGTGACAAGATAAGGAATCGAACGACTCCCCGGCTTGGTTATTCTTGCGACCGTGACCTAGGTGCTCTTCCCATTGACGTTATGGACACGTTCGATGGGTGCAGGACCGTCACCGACGACGACGTACATGAATGCGCAGGGAGAGGGCATCACGGTCAAGGGGGTCGACTACCCCGCTCACGCCGGCATGGGCGGAGGTACTGTTGGGACGCGCAGACCAGACGATGCTCGAGCCCGCGGGGAGAAGTAGGGGCTCAGGCGCGCGCTGCCGGCCGAGCGTCGCTGGCGGGAGCGCGGAACGGGGGTGGTCCGACCACTTTCATGCTGCCGGTCGCGATCGCCGCCTCCTTGACGCGATCGAAGTCGACCGCGGGCGTCGAGCCTCCCTCGCGGGCTGGCTCGCTGGCCTTGCGGTAGAACGCCTCGCCGCCTCCCGGCGTGTGTAGGCACAGCATCCGGGCGCCGTCGGGCCCTGCCAAGAAGGCATGCGGCACATTGCGAGGGATTACTGCCACGCCTCCGGCACGTACCTCGGTTTCGTCGCCGCCCACATGCAGTGCAATTGATCCGGCGAGAAGGTAGAAGGTCTCCTCGGCATGGGGATGGGTATGTAGGGGAGTGACCTTGCCCGGCCCAACTTCGTCCTCGAAGAGGAGAAAGCGTCCGTCGACATCTCCTTCGCGCACAAGCCACGAGTGCAGCCCGCCGCCATAGAACCAGCGGCGTTCGGCTTCATCGGCGTTGCGGATCAGCGGCTCAATCATGATCGGACCTCTTCCCTTTATGGGACTTGAGTCCCATAACAAAACTACGGTACCATTTGAGGCGTGTCAACGGGATACGACGAGACAGGCCGCACGCGGCAGAAGCAGCGCACGAGGGCGGCGTTGGTCGCCTCTGCCCGACTCCTGGTGGCGCAGGGCGGTCGTCCGCCGACGGTCGCCGATGCGGCCGAGGCTGCCTCGATCTCGCGCACGACCGCCTATCGCTATTTTCCGACCCAGAAGTCCCTGCTGTTGGCGGCGCATCCCGAGATCGAGGCTGCTTCGATGCTCCCGTCCGGCATCGGCGATGATCCGGAGGAGCGGCTCGAGGCCGCCGTGCGCGGCTTCTTGGCCATGGTTGTCGATACCGAGCCTCAGCAGCGCACCATGCTCAGGCTCTCGCTCGAGCACGATGCGGCGACGCAAGAACTGCCCCTGCGTCAAGGGCGAGCCATCGGGTGGTTCGCCGAGGCGCTGGCTCCACTAGCGCCACGGCTGGGCAACGAGGGAGTGCGCAGACTCGCCGTTGCCGTGCGCGGCGTCGCTGGCATCGAGGCTTTGGTGTGGCTCGTCGACATCGCCCGCTTGACGGAGGACGAAGCGGTCGAACAAATGGTGTGGTCGGCCATCGCGCTCGTCCGCCGCGCTGTCTCCGAGCACGGAGACGGCCGGACGCCGTCGATCATGAAGTAGCCACCAAGGTGGCATGGCCGAGAGGGATACTCGGGGGCGGTCACGATGTCCATCGAGAAAGAGGAGTGAGCCATCCTCCTCGTTTTCCCGGGATGAGTGACTTTCCTTCGCCTCGAACGGCCAGCCTTGACAGCCTCTGCGTCCTGGTCTCGTCACGCTCGGTGGTTACGCCGGAGCCAACTGCTGAGACCTCAACCCGTGATGCAACTCGGCTGCGGAACGTCGTCGAGTTCCGCTTCAACGCGTAGTTCCACACTCCTGCTGTAGCGAAAACAGGACGGATTCGCCTGAAGCAGACAATTCGTCCTGCTTTCGTTGCCGGGGCCGCGATTTTTCCTGATTTCGGCACCTGCGACTGTCGCAGGCGACCGTGGGCGGACAGGCCGTGCTGAGAAACCCGACCGCGTGGACGGCTCGGCGTTCAGATCGGAAGGTGCTGTGGCGCGAGCCTATAAACTAGACGAAAATGAGAGGTTTGGACATGCGGATTGTGATCGGGGCGCCGGCGAATGGCGCGGCGTTGAAAGACGAGCTGAAAGCGCTGCTCGAAGCGGATACACGCGTCAGCGAAGTCGTGGACTTGTCGACCGCGGATATCACTTACCCGGCGGTGTCCTTCATGGCGGCGCAGGCCATCCTCGATGGAAAGGCCGATCGGGGAATCCTCGTCTGCGGGACCGGCATCGGGACCGCAATCGCAGCGAGCAAGGTCGCTGGGGTGCGGGCCGCGACGGCTCACGACCTGGTGACGGTGCACGGTGCTGTCGAGAACTACAACGCCCAAATCCTTTGCATGGGGCAGAACGTCATCACTCCTCCTGCGGCCAAAGCGCTCGTGGACATCTGGTTGGATCTGCGCCATGACCCGTCGAGCGCTTATGGGCAGAAGCTCGAGGAGATCTCGGCCTACGAGTCGCGCTGAATCGCATCAGCGAGTTGATTCGAAACGGTGCGCGATCGGAGTCAACTTCAACTTGAACTTCAACTTCTCGACAATCTCCGCATCTCGTACGGTTCGACTGTGGTGCGTGCAGAAAATCAGATGAATACGCTCGCGCGATTCAGCCGTTCCTTGGCCTTGAAGTGCCAGCATCCACAACATCTGGCCAGACGCACTCACCCCGGTCGCGGTTTTTCGGCGTCAGCCACACCAGGTCGTTCTGATGTGGGCATTCTCGAGCGGAGGCGGAGGTTTCAGGCAGCCGTCATGCTATACGGCGACGTAACGGGATGGAGTTCCGATTGAACGTATAGCTCCACGCCCCGCTGTTTCGAGAACAGGGGTAATCACGCCAAGGCGGCGATCCGCCCTGTTTTCGTGCGCGGAGCTGCGATTCGTCCTGTATTCGGCGCCGGATGCGCGGTCAGGGTACGGCAGTCACGGGCCTGGAAACTCGGCACGGCACCTGTGCATTCGTATCCGTATCGGGCGACAACCGCCTCATGTATTTCCAGCACGGCCGAAGGGCGGTTGAGTTTCGCGGCCGGGCGGATTCGTAAACAGGAGGGATTCGCCTCGAGGGTGCGATCCGACCTGTCATTGCTGGCGGGGCCGCGATTCGTCCTGTTTTCAGCGCCGGATACGTGAGACCAGGCGCCGAACGGTGCAGCGAATCCAAGTTGCTCGGAATGCCGGCCAGAGCCAGACTTGAACGCAACTGGATGGAGCCCCATGGACACCGACGTCATCGTCATCGGCGCAGGCCTCGCCGGTCTGCAGTGCGCGCGTCGTACCCAGGCAGCGGCCGAAGTGTCATTGTTCTCGAGTCCGAGGAGGCTGTCGGCGGCCGGGTGAGGACGGACCATATCGAAGGTTTTCAGTGCGACCGAGGCTTCCAACTGCTGACCCCGGCTTACCCGGCGGTGCGCGACCGGATCGACGTGCAGGCGCTCGAGCTGCAGAAGTTTTGCGGAGACGCGAAGTCGGTGATGACCTCGGCGGCGTACAACACCGAATCGGGAGCTCGATCCGCCAGGCCTGAGAAGCCGGCCGCAGCCAACAACCCGTCTTTCACATGCAGAAGTTCAGCATGCTGAAGCGGCCAGGGCTCGTGGTGATTGCGACAAAATATGGTGCGACCGCGGTGGGTTTCGTGAAAACCCCAGCGTGCAGTCAAAAATATAGAAACAGGATCGGCGGAGATCGCAGCATTCGCCACCGGGTCGTGACTCGGTCGCACGATAATGTGCGATGCGGCAGCAGGTCGACCGAGGCGTTTCGTACGGTACGCGACTTTGCCATTGCGTCGCCCCAGCTGCATCACTGCCCACTGATACTTCAGACCGAATAGTGCCCGTGCGATGAGCACCGGTATGAGATGCGATGCCTCAAGACTGAGAAAGACAACTCCCCGCTGGCCCTGTTCGTCAATCGAGTAGAGACGAACGTTCACCTCAGGAAAGTCACCGAGCCATGGGATGGGTGGGCCACCGAAGAACGAACTCTTCGACATCTGAAACGCGATGAGACCCACCCAGGAGCTCCCGTCAATCACATCGGGAGTGCACCCTGCAGGCAAGTAGCGTTCGACCACTTTAGGGTCGACCCGCCAGTGCAGAAACGTCACGTCGCTCCACCGTTGTCGCAGAATAGCGCGCCTGCCGAGTGGGGGTGCGAGTGTGGACGGTGCAACGGAGTTCATCGTAAGAGTTGATTATTGTGTGTGGGGCATGGGATCCGCAACAACACGTCATGCGTGAACGGATGCAACGACCGTCGTCGGTCGGTGCCGCCTGAGCAACGCACCAATTCGTGCCACTCATCTGAAGTCTCGCGGATAGTCGTAGGCGCCACGTTCAGCGCGAGCCGTACTGACTATGAGCGGCCCGCTTCAGAGTGTGGATCACGGATGCCTGGTCGCATGGGCGTGTGCGGCACCTCCGGTAGCCTCGAAGCACGTGCACAGCCTGAGGAGCCATCAATGACCCGTGTTGCCGCCGTCGACTGCGGAACGAACTCAATCCGCCTGCTCATTGCCGACCTCGATGGCGAGGGCGGCCTTCTTGATGTGGTGCGTACCCGCGAGTTGGTGCGGCTCGGCGAGGGCGTTGACCGCACCGGCCGCTTCAGAGATGCTGCGCTCGAGCGCACCCTCACAGCCACCAGAAACTACGCTGCCATGTGTCGCGAGCACGGGGTGGAGCGCATTCGATTCGTGGCCACCTCGGCGACCCGAGACGCTGCCAACCGAGCGGAGTTCACCGACGCGGTGCACGCGATCCTGGGTGTGCCCGCCGAAGTCATTCCGGGCACCGAGGAGGCGGCGTTGTCCTTTCGCGGCGCGCTGATTGCGCTCGCAGCATCGGGCGCACCCGCCGTCACCGACAAATATCTCGTTGTCGACCTCGGGGGCGGATCCACCGAGTTGGTGCTCGGCACCCACACCCCCGACTCCGCCTATTCGATGGACGTTGGATGCGTGCGTCTCACCGAGCGACACCTGCACAGCGACCCACCATTGGAAGCAGAGCTTGACGGCATTCGGCGCGACGTGAACGAGGCGCTGGACACGGCCACCGATGCCGTCGATCTGGGTCTGGCCACCGAGGTCGTCGGAGTGGCCGGCACCATCGGCACCATCACGGCGCACGCCCTTGGCCTCAGCTCCTACGACGTGCAGTCCATCAGCGGCAGCCGTCTCCCACTGGCCGATGTGCTGGAAGCGTGCGCGGCGCTCAGCCGCACGCCCCGCGCGGAGCGGGTGGCGCTGCCATACATGCACCCGGGCCGTGTCGACGTCATCGCCGCCGGCGCGGTGATCTGGTCGACTGTCCTGCACCGGGTCGCAGAGGCCACGGCAAAAGCCGGTCACCCGCTGGAAACCGTCACCACAAGCGATCACGACATCCTCGATGGTGTCGCGCTGTCACTGGGATCTGCGCACTGAAAGACGTGCCGCTTCACTGAGTGTGCGCTAACGGCCCCTCCGGCGCGCTGGAAAGGGCCGTTCGCGCACACTCACGAATCCTGCGCGCCGGATGAGTCTGATGGTCCACCGATTATTCCCGGGTGAATCGGGGGGAGAGGCTTGCACACCCCGCCTGCCCGACGCAATGTGTCAGAGAGCCGCACATTCGGTGGGGCCTGAGTGCACACCACGTTCGCAGTCAGCAAAAGAGGTCGAGCCATGGCGAAGAAATCGGTGAAAGCAGAGGCGGTTCACGGGATCGACCGCTTGGTGCGCAACGTGCGAACCGGCCGCTTTGAACGCAGTCTCGCCGGCCTCACCGCCATTGGCGCGCTGGTCGTGAGCGCCGAGATCTTCTTCGAACACGACAAGGCCAGTTACGGTAACAAATGGATGTGGGTGCCGGTCGCACTCGGCCCGATCGGGGCGGCGGCGGGCATCGCCGGTGTTGTCAACCAACGCGCTGCCAAGACCGTGCTCCCCGTGGCCTCAGCGACGATCATCGCCAACGGTCTGCAGGGACTCTGGCTTCATGGCCGCGGCATCAAACAGAAGCCAGGCGGTTGGAAGAACTTTCGCTACAACATGGAGATGGGGCCGCCACTGATGGCACCCCTGTTGGTCACCCTGGTCGGCGGCATGGGGTTGCTGGCCGCGATTCTTCGGCGCGAAAAATGAGCACTCTCCCTCTTGACCCCCGTCACGGCGGTGGCCGCTTTCCCGGTTTCGACGTGACCACCCAGGCAAGGCACTGGGACGAGACCACGCGGGCCGTCGTCGAGAAGCGGCTCGGCATGCAGACCCCGGTGCGCTTCTTCACCGAGTCGGAACAGGCAGCGGCAACCGCATTGTTCGACCAACTGCTCCACCAGCGTTCTGAACCACGGGTACCCGTCACCGAGATGGTCGACGCCCGCCTCGCGGAGAACCTGACCGACGGCTGGCACTACGAGACCATGCCGCCGGATGAAGCCGCCTGGCGTGCGTCCCTTGCACACCTCGATGACGACAGCCGCCAGGCCCACGGCTGCGTCTTTGCGGAATGCGGCTGGGATGACCAGTCGGCCATCCTCACGGCGATACAGAATCGGGGGAGCGAGCAGTGGCACGGAATGGTCGCCGCGCAGGTGTGGAGCCTGTGGACGCGCTATGCGTGCACCGCGTTCTACTCGCATCCGCAGGCGTGGAACGAGATCGGCTTCGACGGTCCGGCCTACCCGCGCGGCTACAAGAACATCGGCGTCAACCGGCTCGAATCGTTTGAGGTGCACGACGCCCGCCCCGGTGACGACCCGGTGGAAGGAAAAGGGCAATGAGCGAAGTCAGGGAACGTAACGAATCCGCCTGGCTGATGACAGCCGACGGCTCGCGGATGGAACCGGGGCTGCGCGACAACATGCGCCGATTCGACGACGACGACGAGGTCGATCTGGTCATCGTCGGCTGCGGGGCCGGGGGATCGACATTGTTGCAGCGAATGGCCAGGGCGGGTGCGCGGGTGGTCGCATTGGACGCTGGCCCGTTCTGGGAGCCGGAGACCGACTGGGTCAGCGATGAGGCGGGCTCGCACCACCTGTATTGGACAGAACCGCGGGAGATCGGCGGGAGCGACCCGGTGCCGCTCGGGTCGAACAACTCCGGGCGCGGTGTCGGCGGATCGATGGTCCATTACGCCGGGTATGCCCCGAGGTTTCATCCCAGTGATTTTCGTACTCGCACAAACGACGGCGTCGGCGCAGACTGGCCGATCGACTACGGCAACCTCAAGTCGTATTACGAGTTGATCGAAGAAGAGCTGCCGGTTTCCGGTGAGGACTGGCCCTGGGGCGACCCACACGGCTATCCGCAACGTCCGCACCCGGTCGGGGGCAACGGGGAATTGTTCCAGCGTGGTGCCCTCGCCTGTGGGATCACCGCGAAGGTCGGTCCGGTGGCAATCTCCAATGGCCGGTTCGGCAACCGGCCGCACTGTATCTACCGCGGCTTCTGTCTGCAGGGCTGCAAGGTGAACGCAAAGGCATCTCCGTTGATCACCCATGTGCCGGATGCCTTGGCCCATGGCGCCGAGGTGCGCCCGGATTCGATGGTCACCCGGGTCGAGATCGATCAGCGCACCGGACGCGCCACAGGCGTGCACTACTCGCGTGGCGGCGTCTCCCGTTTCCAACGAGCGCGCATGGTCGCCATCGCGGGGTACTCGATCGAAACGCCCAGGTTGCTGCTCAACTCCACGTCGGACAGGTTTCCGAACGGACTGTGCAACGACTTCGACCAGGTCGGTCGCTACCTGATGGTGCAGGGAGCGCCGCAGACCGCGGGCCGGTTCGACGACGAGGTGCGCATGTGGAAGGCTCCGCCGCCTGAGGTCAGTACGGAACAGTTCTACGAAACTGACTCCGAGAAGCCATACAAACGCGGCTTCTCGATTCAGACGGTCTCACCGTTGCCGATCACGTGGGCGGAACACGTCTCGGCGCAGGGCTACTGGGGGGCCGAGTTGCGCAATTACATGAGTGACTACGTGCACTGGGCGTGCCTCGGGTCGCTGTGTGAATTCTTGGCGTTGCCGGATAACCGGGTGACCCTCGCAGACGAGAAGGATCGCCACGGAATGCCGATCGCCCGCTTCGACTACAGCCAGTGCGACAACGATCGCGCCCTGATGAAAGCGGCGACCGGGGTCATGGAGGACATCCTGAAGGGGGCGGGTGCCGACGAGGTGATCACCATCAACAGGTACGCCCACCTGGTCGGCGGCGCCCGCATGGCGGCCACCGAGCACGAGGGTGTGGTGGATGCCGACTGCCGCAGTTTCGCAGTGCCCAACCTGCTGATCGTCGACGGCAGCGTATTGCCGACCCAAGGCAGCGCCAACCCGGCGCTGACCATCATGGCCGTCGCGGCCCGCGCCGCAGACCGGCTGACCCAGCAACGCACGTAGGAGGGCCCGATCATGGCCACAGTCAGTGATTTTGTGATCCAGCGGATCAAAGAGTGGGGAGTGAGCCGGGTCTTCGCGTTTCCCGGCGACGGAATCGGCGACTTCGACGGGGCCCTGGGCAAAGCGGAGCGTGAGGGGGAAGGACTCGAATATATTCGCCCGACCCATGAGGAGATCTGTTCACTCATGGCCACCGCTCACGCGAAGTTCACCGGGGAAGTCGGCGTGTGTATCGCGACCTCCAGCCCGGGTGCTTTTCATATGATCAATGGCCTGTACGACGCGAAATCAGACAACCAGCCGGTGGTCGCCATTGTGGGGCAGCAGGGCCTGGATGCCTTAGGAACGTTTACCCAGCAGGAGAACAACCTCGAGCGCAGTCTCGCCGATGTGGCCGTCTACGTGCAGACGATAGTGTCGCCCGCACAGGCGCAGGCGGTTGTGGACACGGCGTTTCGCACCGCCAGGGTGCACCTCGGCCCGGCCGCGATCATCATCCCCCACGACGTGCAGGGGATGGACATGCCCGAACTCAAGCCCCAGAACTGGGTGTCCCGCTCCAGCGCGGTGGCCCCGTCGATCCGGATCACCCCGGCCGAAAGCGACATCCGCGCGGCTGCCGACATCATCAACGCGGGGAGCAAGGTCACCTTCCTCGTGGGTCATGGTTCGAACGGTGCCACCAATGAGGTTCTGAAGGCGGCCGAACTCTGTGGCGCCGGCATCATCACCGCCCTCCGTGCCAAGCAGGTCATCCCCTCCGATGTGCCCCATCACTCGCAACAGCTCGGTCTGCTGGGTTCTTTGCCGAGTCTTCACCAGATGAGTGGATGCGACACCCTCGTGCTGCTCGGAACCAACTACCCGTACGGCCAGTTCCTGCCGAAGAGCGGGCAGGCGCGAGCTATTCAGGTAGATCTGAAGCCGGAGCAGATGGGCCTGCGTTACCCCACGGAAGTGAACCTCTGGGGAGATGTGAAGGCGACTCTGACAGCGCTCATCCCCCTTCTGGAGCAGAAGTCCGACCTCTCCTGGCAGAAGACGGTCGCCGACGAGATGGTCGAGTGGGAGAGCGAGATGGAAGCCCAGGCGATGGCGACCTATGACGACGGTGTGAACCCGAGGCGCGTCTACCACGAGCTCAACAAGCGTCTTCCTGCCCGCGCCATCGTGACCTGCGACGCCGGGTCGACCGCGGACTGGTACGGACACCACATCCGGTTGCGCGACGGAATGATGGGTGACCTGTCGGGACGGCTGGCAAGCATGCTCGCTTCAATGCCGTATGCGGTGGCCGCGAAGTTCGCATTTTCCGACCGCACCGTGGTGTGCACGATCGGCGACGGTGCTTTCCAGATGCTCGGCATGAACGAACTGATCACCATCAAGAAATACTTGGCAAAATGGGACAATCCGCAGTTCATCATCATGGTGCTGCATAATGACGACCTCACTCAGGTGTCGTGGGAGATGAGAACCGAAGACGCCAACCCGGTGTGGTCCACGTCACAGGATGTCGAATCGGTGGACTACGCCGGCTGGGCGGAATTGGTTGGTTTCACAGGAATCCGCGTGAAGACCGACGACGAGGTAGGGAAGGCCTGGGACGCCGCTTTTGCACACCGGGGTGTCACCCTCATCGACGCGTACACGAGCAAGAACGTACCGCCGCTTCCGCCGCACATCACATTTGAGTACGCCAAGAACACAGCGAAAGCCCTGCTGAGGGGCGACCCTGACGGACTGACGGTGATCAAGGACTCGGCCAAAGCACTCCTCACGGAGGGTGTCGAGCGGGCCAAGGGCAAACTTGGCATGGATCACGACACGGCGGTTGATCACGACTGATACGTGCACGGTGCGCCATCGACGGTTGGGAGACCAATGCCTCAATTTCCTCCCTGTGTTCTCAGGGAATATTCGCTGATCGCCGACGGTGAGCGCGGCGCCCTGATCGGGCCGCGCGGCGACATCGTCTGGATGTGCGCACCACTGTGGAACTCCGATGCCGTGTTCTCGAAACTGATCGGCGGCGAAGGAATCTATGCGATCACCCCAGTCGATGAGTTCGTCTGGGGCGGCTACTACGAAGATCGCAGTCTGATCTGGCGCAGCCGGTGGGTGACCACGAGCGGCATCATCGAGTGCCGGGAAGCGTTGGCGTTCCCGGCCGAGCCGGGCCGTGTGGTGTTGTTGCGACGGGTCATCGCCGTAGACGGTGACGCCCACGTGACCGTGTTGCTGGATCCGCGCGCCGGGTTCGGTCGCCACAAGACCCACTCCTACTCTCGAGAGAACGGGATATGGACGGAAACATCCGGGCATCTGAAGGTTCGGTGGACCGGCGCGGATGACGCGCGCCCCCAGGGCGACGGTTCACAACCGCTCACGATGGATCTGACCGTTCCGGCCGGCGGTCACCACGATTTCGTGCTGGAGATCTCTGAGAAGGCCTTTCCCGAGAACCTCATCGATTGCGATTCGGCATGGGAAGCCACGTCATGTGCGTGGCGCGCCGCCGTTCCAGAGTTCGCGGAAACACTGGCTCCGACCGACTCTCGACACTCCTATGCAGTGCTGCGCGGTCTGACCAGCACCGGGGGAGGAATGGTTGCCGCCGCGACCATGAGCCTTCCGGAGCGCGCGAAGCAGGGCCGCAATTACGACTATCGCTACGTGTGGATCCGAGATCAGTGTTTTGCGGGCCAGGCGATCGCCGCCAGCGGGGCGCATCCGCTTCTCGACGACGCCGTTCGTTTCGTCTCCGAACGAGTGCTGGCCGATGGCCCCGACGTGAAACCGGCTTACACAACACTCGGTGGCCCGGTTCCGGATGAGAAGCCCCTGAAACTGCCGGGATACCCGGGCGGGTCCGATGTCGCAGGCAACCACGCCAATGTGCAGTTCCAGCTGGACGCGCTCGGCGAGTCGTTGATCCTGCTGGCTGCTGCAGCGCGGCACGATCACCTCGACGCCGATGGCTGGCGGGCCGCCGAGACCGCGGCCGCCGCGATCGGGGCACGTTGGCGCGACCCGGAGGCGGGCATCTGGGAACTGGACGACAAGAACTGGACCGAGAGCCGCCTCATCTGCGTTGCGGGCCTGCACGCGATCAGCAAAGTGGGGGCTCCGGCGAGCAGAGTCGGCGACTGGCTTGCCCTGGCTGACACGATTCTGGCCGAGACGGCCTCGACATCGACTCACCCGACCGGGCGTTGGCAGCGGGCGCCCGACGACGAGGGACTTGACTCGGCACTGTTGCTTCCGCCCGTCCGTGGTGCTGTCGCCGCAGACGATCCGCGCACACTGGCCACCCTGCGGGCGCTCGAGGACGAACTGGCCGATGACCACTATCTCTACCGGTTCCGGCAGGGGCCGGGCCCACTGGCGCAGGCAGAAGGAGCGTTCCTGCTCTGTGGGTTCACAATGGCGCTCGCCCAGCACCAGCAGGGCAACGAGGTTGCCGCCGTTCGCTGGTTCGAACGCAATAGGGCCGCCTGCGGCCCGCCCGGTCTCTACACCGAGGAATACGACGTGACCCAACGCCAATTGCGCGGCAACCTGCCGCAGGCGTTCGTACATGCGCTCATGCTGGAATGCTCTGCGCGCCTTGCCCGGCCGTGGGACGCGTCATAATCTGCGGCCACCGGAAGGAACACGTGGATATCGAGGCGCCAAACGCATCATCTCGACCAGAACCAGAGACCCCGGGTCGGGGATCCTGGCACGGTTGCCGGGCCAGATCGATGCGTCTTGGTCATCTTCGTACCTTCTTGGCCGTGATCAGTGCCATCATCCCGAGTCCGCCAACAGCAGAGCCGATGACCAGCTTGACGTGGTGAGAGAACCACATCTGCCCAGAGTGTCCCTTTGATTTGTCATCGAAGATGCCGTGCGCCCCGAAGTCGTGTCCGTCGGCGCCGTCGCGTGGTTCCCAGAGATTGTTCGGACGGTTTGGTGAGACCTTCTCGGATGTCTGTTGGGATTTGTAGCCGGTTCGAGCCAGGTAGTGATCCAACAGTGGCGCAATGAACTTGTTGCCGACAATGGCCTCAACTGTCGACAGCCCGACCCAGTACTGCTTGCGCGACGGGTGCCGCGCCGCGTAAAGCACTCCGCGGGCGGCGACCTCGGGCTGGTAGATCGGCGGTACCGGTTGTGGATGGTTCGGCAGGCGCGACAACACCCAGGAGAACTGCGGTGTGTTCACCGCCGGCATCTGCACGATGGTGATCTTCACCTTGCTGTGGTCGTGGATCAGCTCGGTGCGCACGGATTCCGTGAAGCCGTTGATCGCGTGCTTGGCGCCGCAGTAAGCGGACTGCAACGGGATGCTGCGTGATCCGAGGGCGGATCCGACCTGCACGATGGTGCCCTGGTCGCGTTTGATCATTCGGGACAGTGCGACGTGGGTGCCGTAGACGAAGCCGAGGTAGGAGACTTCAGTCACCCGTTTGAATTCATCCGGTTTAATCTCGGTGAACGGGGCGAACACAGACGTGAATGCCACGTTGACCCAGACGTCAATCGGCCCGAAGGCATCTTCCACGGCGACCGCCGCAGCCTCCATCTGGTCGTAATCGGCCACGTCGGTGGGAATCGTCAACGCGTGCCCCCCGGCAGCCTCCACATCTTTCTTGGCCCCGGCCAGACCGGCCTCCCCTCGGGCGACGAGCCCTATATTCGCTCCCGTTTTCGCAAACAACCTGGCCGTGGCGCGGGCGATTCCCGCGCTGGCGCCGGTGATGACGACGACTTGTGGATCATTCATCGAAACTTCTTCCGTGACATGTACTTTTTCATCCAGATGGTTTGGTGGGGCGGCGCGCGACGCACTGCTCCTAGGCGTACGGCTCAATGCCCCAGGCCGCACTGTGGCTCTGCCCCGGTTCCAGAGTGATCAGGCCCTCCCCGGAATTGAAGGCGTTCGGTGCGCACGTCATCGGTTCCACACCCAACCCGGTGCGCCGCCGCCCGGGTTCAGGCAACGCGTCGCCGGTGAAGATCTCGAGATACGGATATGCCTCGTCCGCCCAGAGCGCCACCGTGGCACCCTCGCGCATCGACAATCTCACGCGGACCCGACCGTCGGCGTCCCGGGCGAGGTTGGTATAGGTCACATCGATTTCTCGAGTGCCCAGCTCGGCGGCTGTGCGCAAGTCGTACTCGGTGCCCTCCACCGTTTGTCTCCCCGTGGGAATCCCCCTGTCGTCCACTGGCAGGTAGATGTCTCCGGGCACCGTAGCCAGCGCGGGATTGATCGTCTCGGTCCCGACGGTCAGGTAGGGATGGGCGCCCGTGCCGTACGGGCAGGTGCCCTCGCCGATGTTCGTCGCCATTGTGCGAACGGTGAGGCCCTTGTCGTTCAAGGAGTAGTCGATCCGGCAATCCAGAACCCATGACCAACCGGGGCAGTTGTACAGGATGTGGCGGAAGGAGGCATGATCATCACCGTGTTCGACCACCTGCCACGATGCCCACCTGGTCAGCCCGTGAATCGCACCACGGGTCGCCGGCTCGGTGAGATCGAGTTGCCGGTCGACACCATCCCACGTGTATTTTCCGGACTTGATCCGGTTCGGCCACGGGATCAACGAATGGCCGCGCGCGCCGGTACACATCTGCGACGTCGGGTAACCGTCGATCACCGGACGGGATCCGGCCGTATACGACCGCAAGCCTGCACCGACTTCGGCGATCTCGACAACCTGCTCGCCGCGTCGCAACTCCCACTGGCTTCCGGATGGCGTTCCTGTCACGGTGTGCTCCTGTCTTGAACCATCAGTCACGCGTGCCGGGCGTCATTCGGAGAATCAAGCACCTGAGTTCGAAATGGCTCACCTTCGAAACTCGAGGACCGCAAAGGTGCCCGCCACCGCGGCATCCGCCAGGGCGGCCCGCCGATTGGCGCTGCTGATGATACCCACGCCGATCATGCTCAACGCATGCAGAACATCGACGACGCCGGCGAGATCGTGGACGCCGCTGCGCTGGGTCCTCAGGGTGAGCACCGCCTGCACCAGGTGCCGCCCAGCCAGCACCCGGATCACGGTCGCCTGAGCGTCACTCACCGGCACCCGAACCACTGATTCGGCCACGAAGCGTGGTGCAATCAGAAGGCAGAGGCCGTACAGTCCACGCACTACTTCCAGACGGTTTATCATGTAGCTTCTCTTCCCGGCGTGAAAATGCTTCGAGCGAAAGCCCGCTTTTCGCCATGATACGTCCGCCGTCCCGCGCCTCCCAGTGCGAAGTGCGTCGTTCGCAGCGGGTGCGACACCCGGAAGATCCGGCCCTTCCAGTCACACGCGCCAAGGCGCACACTGCAAAAAAGGGGACATAACGCCTGCTCTCTGATCGCGAGACTGACGGCGATTCGCCCCGACCTCTCAAGACGGGACGGAGAGTGTCATGAGCAACTTCATCACCGGGCTGAAAGCCAGCGGCAACGGGATGCTCGTGCGAATATCGATCATCGCGGCCATCGGAGGATTGCTGTTCGGGTTCGACACCGGAGTCATCTCCGGCGCCCTCCTTTATCTGAAGAAGGATCTGAACGCCAACAGCACGGCACAGGAATGGATCGTCTCGGTGCTGCTGCTCGGTGCCATCCTGGGCGCCATCGGGTCAGGCTATCTGGCGGACAAGTCCTGGGCGCCATCGGGTCAGGCTATCTGGCGGACAAGCTCAGCCGAAAGTGGACGAAGGTGATCTCCGGTTGCATCTACGTGGTTGGTGCGCTGGGCTGTGCGTTCGCCGTGTCGATCCCGATGCTGATCGGCTTTCGGTTCTTGCTGGGGCTGTCCGTCGGAACGGCATCCTTCGTTGCACCGCTTTATATCGCCGAAGTCTCTCCACCGAGGGTGCGGGGTGGCTTGGTGTCTTTCAATCAGTTGCTGATCACCTCGGGGATCCTGCTCGCCTATCTGGTCAACTTCGCGTTCTCCTCCACGCCTGACGGATGGCGCTGGATGCTCGGGGTCGGCGTGATCCCCGGAGCGGCACTTGCGATCGGGATGCTGACCGTCCCGCACACGCCTCGCTGGCTGATGGAGCAGGGCAGGGAGGACGAAGCCCGTGCCGTGTTGACGAAGCTGCGCGGCAGC
>CAJDUP010000064.1_pt1 | contig 15800 bp, 13 predicted proteins | sample 7391181 | NCBI WGS metagenome assembly CAJDUP01 (sample SAMEA7055690, study PRJEB34461) | soil metagenome | biome: terrestrial ecosystem; feature: Peninsula; material: soil | place: Antarctica | collected 2016
ACCACTCCAGTTGTGCCAGGGTGCTGCCGTCCGGGGCGATGATCGCGCTGGTGCCGACGGTGGAGATGTTGACCACGCTGCGCCCGGTCTCGATCGCGCGCGACCGCGCGATGGCCAGTTGTTGCACGCTCTCGTCGGTGTGCCCGAAGTCGGCATTGTTCGTCTGTGCCAGGATCACCTGCGCGTCACCCTGCATCATCTCCTGGATCAGCTGGTCATCTGCGATGTCGAAACAGATGGCGACCCCGGCACGGATCCCATTGACGTCGAAGACGTTGGGCAGGGTTCCCGGGGTGTAGTCCCGGGCGATCAGGTCAATCAGCTCGGGGGCGAACGGCCGCCAGAACGCACGGTCGGGCACATACTCTCCGAACGGTACCGGATGCTTCTTGTCGTAGAGCTGCGTGGCACCTGCGCCGTGCTCCCAGACGAACGACGTGTTGAACCATTTGTCATCGCGGTGTGTGATGGTGCCGGCCACAAGTGGGGCGTTCATCGCCCCCGTCAGGTAGTCGAACACCTTCGCGGCCGCGGGCACGGTCATCGGGTCGAGGTCGGTACCGTTCTCCGGCCAGACCACCATGTCGACGTCTTCACCCACCAGCGGCAGGGTCGCCGAGACGTGGGCATTCAGAATGTCGCCCGGTTGACGCTGATCGAAGTAACCGGCTTTGGCGTTGCCCTGCACCGCCGCGATTCTCGTGCTGCCCGAGGTTTCGACCGGGAACGCCGGAATGGCCAGAACGGCCACCACCGCAGTGGCGGCCACCAGCGCCCGTGTCACTCGGGGCAGAGAATACTCGAGCAGGCATTGGAGCAGAATAGCCACCATGAGCACGAGGAGAAAGCTCAGTCCGGATATTCCGAACCAGGCCAGCAGCGGTGCGAAGAACCCCTCTGTCTGAGACAGCGCCACCCTCCCCCAGGCGAAGCCGCCGTAGGGCCAGACGCTGGAGATCGCCTCCCTGGCCGTCCACAGGCCGGCCACGATGACCGGCAGCAGAACCAGACGTCCGAAGGTGCCCGGCCATGCTCGCGGTACGAACCGGTAGGCCAGCGCGATCAGTCCCCCGCCGACGGCGACGAAGAGGGCCTGCAGCGTGGACAAGGCTACCCACGGCAGCGGGCCGAGGTAGGTGGTGGCCCATTCAATGTGGATCAGGTAGAAGGCGAGTCCGCCGATCAGCCCGACCAGCAGACCGCCGCCAAAGGTACGGCCGACCAACGCCCACAGGAACAGGCCGACGCCGACGAGGGTGAGCGGCCAGATGTCGCCGTCGGGAAACCCCCAGTCCATCATGACGCCGGCGGCCGCAGCGGTCAGCGCTGAAAGGGGCCCGGGCAGCGCCCATCGTGGAGCCGGAACGCCCAAAATTGTGCGGCCGTTGGGCTCTGGTTCGATGGCGGAAGACATCGCCGTGCGGGAGGTCATTGGGATTCTTCGCAGCCTAGGCCACCGACGAGTAGGCCACGATGCCTCGGCGAATCTTCTCCAGCGCCGCCCGGGCGTTGCGCCCGATGTCGCCGTCGGCGACGATCGACAACTGATCGAGCAAGTCGATGGTCTGCTTGGTCCAACGGATGAAGTCGCCGGCCGGCAGATCGGACTCGTAAAGCACGTCGCTGAGGCTGCCGCCCGAGGCCCAGGTGTGCATGGCCAGGCTGAGTGCCGGCGACAGAGGCAGGCTACCGGGCAGCCGGTGCTCCCGCTCCAGCGCGTCAAGGCGTTCCCAGAGGGCTTCGGTCTCTTCCAGCGCGGCGCGGAAGCGGCCACGTGGCAGGGCGGCTTCGCCCACGTCGTCGCGTCGCGGCTGATACACCAGCGCGCACGCCATCGCGGCCATACCGGCGGCATCCAAACCCTCCCAGGCGCCTACGCGCAGCGCCTCGGTGATGAGCAGGTCGCGTTCCCCGTAGATGCGGCGCAGCATCTGCCCTGCCGGAGTCAGCACGAGGGTGCCATCATGGGAGGCCCTGAGGTAGTCACAGGAGACCAGCACGTCGGTGACGCGGTCGAACACCCGGGCGACGGCGCCGGTGCGCGCACCGATCTGCTTTCTGAGCGCCTTGTTCTCTCGTTGCAAACGAATCCACCGCTCGGCCCAGCGCGCGTGTTTGTCTCGATCCGGGCACCCATGGCAGGGGTGAGCCTTCAGGCGGGCGCGCAGGTCGGATAGGGCCTGTTGGCGTGTGCTGCGCACGTGGTGGGTTTCGGTGTCTGCCCGCCCGGCGCCGGCGCGCTCCAGATCACTGAGTTCGCGTCGCAGCGTCTGGTACTCGCCGAAGTCACCCCGGTCGCACGCCATCGACTTCTGGAATCCGGCGAGCGACTCCTCCTGGCTGCGTACCTTCTGCGCGAGATCGACGACAGCCCGGTCGGCCTGGAACTGTGCGAATGAAGATTCCAGGATATCCCGGGTGCGTTCACGGCCGAACTGGTCGATCAGGTTGACCGCCATGTTATAGGTGGGGCTGAAACTCGAGTTGAGAGGGTAGGTGCGCCGGGATGCGAGTGATGCCATGGCTTGCGGGTTCAAGCCGGGCTGCCATTGGATGACGGCGTGGCCCTCGATGTCGATCCCGCGGCGACCGGCCCGCCCGGTCAGCTGGGTGTACTCCCCCGGTGTGATCGGTACGCGCTCCACACCGTTGAACTTCTCCAGCTTCTCCAGCACGACGGTACGGGCAGGCATGTTGATGCCCAAGGCCAGCGTTTCGGTGGCGAACACCACCTTCACCAACTTACGTCGGAACAGGTCTTCGACAACTTCCTTGAACGCCGGCAGCATTCCGGCGTGGTGGGCGGCCACACCGCGCTCAAGACCTCGCAGAAAGTCCCAGTAGCCGAGCACGGCCAGGTCTTCGTCGAGGATGGTGCGGCAGCGCTCCTCGACCGTCTCCCGAATCTCATCCCGCTCGTTGTTGTCGGTGAACTGTGCCCCGGAGCGCAGTACCTGTGCCACCGCCTGGTCGCACCCCTTGCGGCTGAACACGAAGAAGATGGCGGGCAGCAGGTTGCGGCTGTGCAGCAGATCGGCCACCTGAAAGCGGTTCATGCGGGACTGGTCGAAACCGTGCCGGTTGCGAACCTGTTCGCGCTGGGATCGGCGCGACTGGGGTCGCCCGCCGATCTTCGCCAGCTGCATCAATTCGGGGTTCACGCGCTGGTTGTCCGCGTGGCCGGTGCTCGCGAACAGCGGCAGCAGCCGGGAGCGCATCAGCACGTGCTGTTCCAGCGGAACAGGGCGGTCTTCAGAGACGATCACATCGGTCTCACCACGCACCACTTGCAGCCAGTCACCGAACTCCTCCGCGTTGGAGACGGTTGCGCTCAAGGAGACCAGCCGCACTGCCAGCGGCAGGTGGATGATGACTTCTTCCCAGACGGCACCTCGAAACCGGTCGGCCAGATAGTGAACTTCGTCCATGACGACGAAGGCGAGGTCATCCAGCAGGTCAGAGTCGGCGTAGAGCATGTTGCGCAGCACCTCGGTGGTCATCACAACCACCCGGGCGCGCGGGTTGATCGAGGTGTCTCCGGTGAGCAGGCCGATGTCTTCCGGCCCGTAGAGAGCCACGAAGTCTTGAAACTTCTGGTTGCTGAGCGCCTTCATCGGCGCGGTGTAGAACACCTTCGCGGCCGGTTCTTGGAACGCCAGGTGCACCGCGAAGTCGGCAACGACCGTCTTGCCTGCCCCGGTAGGGGCAGCGACCAGTACGCTTCGGCCGTTCTCCAACGACTCGCACGCGCTCACCTGGAACGGGTCGAGATCGAATCGCTGCCGCTCGCGAAATTCGGCAAGCCGCGGAAAGCGGACACCGGCCTGGTGCGCCTGATAGCGCTCGGCCGGCGAGGCGGTCTCGGTCACGCAGGCTCTCCTATGCCGAGAGAGTCGTCGAAAGCTGCCGCGCGCTTGGCAACCCGTCGATCGTGCAACCAGGCGACGAACGCTGCAGAGAAATACAGGATGATCATCGGCACGGCGAGCATGAACATGCTGATCACGTCGACCGACGGCGTTGCGGTGGCGGTGAAGAGGATGATCACGAGGATCGCCACCCGCCATGATTTCAGGATCGACGCCGCACTGAGCACCCCAACGAAGTTGAGGAGCACGAGAAAGACGGGGAGCACGAACGCGACGCCGACAATGATGATCAGCTTGAGCGCGAAGTCGTAATACATTCGCGCATCCATGATGTTGCTGGCGCCGTCGGGAACGAAGCTGGTCAATAGGGCGACGATGTTCGGAAACACGAACCAACCGGCGTACGCGCCCATGAAGAACAAGGGAATGGCCGTCAGCATGAAGCCCAGGCCGTACTGTTTCTCCTTCTTGTTCAGCCCGGGCATCAAGAAGGCCCAGATCTGGTAGAGCCACAACGGGCTCGCCAACAGGATGCCGACGGTGATCGCGATCTGGAAACGCAGGTCGAACCCGGTGGTGATCGCCCCGAAGTTGAATGACGAGACCCGACCGTACTCGAGGGCTATCTGTTCGATCGGCTTGCTGATCGCATCGAGGATATACGCAGAGAGGAACCAGCCGACGATGGTCGCCACCAGAATGCCGCCGGCAGAGATATAGAGGCGATTGCGAAGTTCGATCAGATGCCGGCCCAGCGACATCTTCCCTTCGCCGGACTTGCCCCGGTTGAAGAGGGTTGCCACTTCAGTCAGGGTTTGGGCGGGGTTTCCGGCCCGGTGACAATGTTGGAGGGCCCGCTGCTCGTGCGTCCTGCGTCAACGTTGGCGTCGACAGTGGAGTCGACCGGATCGGCGTTCTCCTCCTTCATGGTCTTCACTTCGCTCTTGAAGATGCGCATCGACTGTCCGACACTTCGGGCCAGGCCCGGGAGTTTCGGCGCACCGAACAGGAGCAAGATGACCACCAGAATGATGATCAGGTGGAAGCCCGTAAACGTATTGCCGAAGATTCCCATGGAGGGTCAAGTCCTTTTCGTGAGGTACGAGTATTGCCGGTAATCGGCGCGTGTCAGGAGTTTACCCCGGTTCACTCTGTTATTCCTGCGAATCTCCACGCGTTCGGCCCGTTTCTCACGTTCCCCTTCGCGTCGGGCGTGCACGTCGGCCATGTCTTGGGAGACTGCAGATCGGAACGGTTGCTCGGGAGTGTTGTCTCCGGCAGCCTGCAGGATCTCTGCAGCAGCGGCCAACTTCTCGAGCTCGCGGAGAGCCACCATCAGCTTCTGGAAGAGGCGCCAGGCGAACAACGCCAGCACCCCGACCAGCAGCAGGAACAACCCGAACCAGATCAACACCCATGACCACCACGGCATCGGTTCACACCCCCTCGTAGGCGGCTGCCCCGGCACTGGCCCATTCGGCGACCACCGTGCGGGCCTCGTCTGGCGCAACCACTCGTACCACGCCAGACAGGCCGGCAACGAGTCGTTTGAGCCCGTGGAACCCTGCGGCCCTGATGGTCACGTGCACCAGGCCGTCCGCATCGGCTTCGCCGACGGGTTCGGGCGCGTAGTCGGCGATCAGGCTCAACGCGGTGCTCGGAAGTTCGAGAACCACGTTGACGTCCTCGTCAGACCCGTCGAAGAGCGTCTCCGGAAGCACCACCTCACCGGCGTGGCGGGTGATGGGTGCGTCGCGCAGTTGCACATCGCTCATTCGGTCGAGCCTGAAGGTGCGCACGCTCTCGCGCAAATGACACCAGGCACGCAGGTACCAACTGTTGTCGGTTGAATCGATTCTCAACGGGTCGACGATACGTCGCTCGTGCTCCCCGCGCGCCGACAGGTAGTCGAACTCGATCTGGAGGCCTCGTTTCACCGCGTCGCCGATGAGGGGCACATCCCGCTCATGGACCGTGTCTGCGACAGCCACTTCGCTCGGAGTCTGGGAGGTGCCGCGTGTCAGCTTGGCCATCAGGCTCGCCACTGCCTCACGGTCGGACTGCTCCGGCAACGCCGACAGGTATTGCAACCCGGCGATCAGCGCTGCGGCCTCCTTGCCCGAGAACTTCGGTGTGTACTCGATGGCCACCCGGTGGGTCAGCACAATCTGGTCGTTGTTCTCGAAGTCGTCCCAGACGATGTCGAAGAGATCGTCGGGAAGGTATTGACCGGTGTCGCCCGGAATGCCTGAGATCGCGATGAGCTTCACCCAGTCGCGGATCTGTTGCGGCTCCACCTGGAAGTGTTCAGCAGCATCGGTGACACTGACGCGATTCTGGGCGATCAGGTACGGCACGAGCGTGAGCAGGTAGGTGAGCTTGTCGCTCGCGCGCAACAGTTGACCGGGCTTGTCAGTCATCCGTGGCCCCTCCCCCCTGGTCGGCGAGTCGGCCAGGCTCGGCATGGGCTTCAGCGACGAGGAGCAAGCGATCCCGCACGGCGCGCTGCAATTCGTCTGGCGCCACCACCTGTACCTCGGGGCCATAGCTGGCAAGCTCATCGGCGAGAAGCGCGAGATCGGTGTAGTTCACGATGAGTGATTCCGCGTCAGCGGTGGTGCCCGCTGCCCGCCTGGAAAGCCGCAACTGCGCGTCACTGCCGGGGGTGACCCGGAGTTCTGCAGCGTTCGATCGCAGCAGGGCGTCGAGTTCTTCGATGGTGCGGTCGGCGTGGCCGCTGCCCGGTGCGGGGAAGGTCTTTCCGGTGGTGCGAACGGGAGACACGATGCGAGACAACAGGAAGGTGCGCCGGGCGCCGGCTTCAAGATCGTTCCCGTTGAGCAGCCAGCGCCCGTCGTGTTGCACGAGAGCCAGCGGCTCCACCGTGCGCCTCCCGGACGCCGTGGCGCCGGGCTTCAAATAGTCGAACGAAACCACCTGATAGCGGTCCATCGCCCGTTGCAGCGGTTCGAACGACGAGTCCCGCACCCGCAGCTGTGGCGCATAGCCGATGATCGGTTCATCCGGATGCAGGTCGAGAGAACGCAATTTGGTGATCGCCCGGCGGGAGTCGGCCGAGAGCGACCCCTCTTTCCAGACCATGGCGGCGAGCGACAGCAGGGTCATCTCATCCGGGGTGAAGGTGATGCCGGCCGGCAACTCGTAATCGTCTTTCGAGATGCGGTAACGCGCGTCGTGGTTGTTTCCCGTGCGGTCGTCGACGACTTCGAGCGGCACGCCGAGGTCGCGCAGCTCGTCCTTGTCGCGCTCGAACTGCCGCTCCAGATTCTCGTTGTCTCCGGAATGCACGTAGCGTTGGCTGTAACCCTGCACCGTCTGCAGGATCTCGTTCTTGGTCAGACCGATCCGGGTGGCCACGAGTGCGAGCACCAGAGAGAACAGCCGTTCTTCCACCGGTGGTGGAGGCTTCTTCGCTGGAGTGGTCACGTTGCAATCCTAGGGTGTTGGCCGGCAGGCCGGCCAACACGCCGGGCGGCCTGCCCGATGTCTAGCCGATGCCGAGGATGTCCACCACGAAGACCAACGTCGAGTTGGCCGGGATCGCCCCCTGGGCCTTGTCGCCGTAGCCCTGGTCGGGCGGAATCACGGCGAGCATCTGCGAACCGACCGTGTGTCCGATGAGCGCATCCGCGAATCCGGGAACGACCTGGTCGGTTACAAACGTGGCCGGCTGCCCCTTCTCCCAACTGGAGTCGAAGACCTTGCCGGTGTCCCAGAGCACACCCGTGTACTGCACGGTGACGCTGTCACCCTTCTTCACCTCGGGACCAGCGCCGACCTTCAGCGCGGTCACCTTCAACTCGGTGGGTGCGTTGATGGGCGGAATGGTGATCCCCGGTTGACCGTTCTCAGCCAGAACGACACTGGGGAATCCGGGCTGGGCTGCCTGCGGTTTGCCGTCAGCGCGGGCCGGGAACACCTGCTTGACATCCATCACGAAGACCAGGCTGTCGTGGGCGCCGACGCCGATCTGCGGGTTGCCCCCGGCCGGGCCGAATGCGTCAGCGGGCGGAACTGCCGACGCGATGCGCGAGCCGGCCTGTGCGCACTCCAGCGACTTGGTGAGCCCCGGCAGCCCGTCTTTGGTCAGAACGAAGGAGGCGGGAGACTGCTCGTCATACTTGGAGGATTCGATCGCCGCACCGGTGCTGCCGTTGTAGACGTTCAGCTCGATGACCACCTTCTGCCCCATCCCGGCGGTAATTCCTTCGCCCGGGATCAGCACGCTGCGCTCGGTCTCGCTCGGGTGGAGCGGGGTGGGAAACCTCACTTTGGGCGGGGTGTCGAGCGTTCCGGTGGCGGTGATGGTCTCCGATGAGCTTCCCGGCTGGGCCGCGGGCTGGCAGTCGCTCGGCGCAGGATTGTTCGATCCGCCGCTGCACGCGGTCAGCCCCGCGAGCAGCACAAGGGAGGTGATGATGGTGGCGGTCTTGCGCACGAAGCCTCTATTCAGTGAAAGTCTGTGGGGCGCTCGGTGACGAATGCGCCGTGAATCATCCTATGCGACCGGATCGTGGGTGCCGGCTGAATTGTCGCTGTGGGGTTGCTGATGCTGAGGGTGCTGGTCCTGTGTTTGCTGGTCGCGCTCAATCGGCTTCGGCCTCGCGTCCGCTCTGGACCCGCCGCGGGCAAGGTCTGCGCCGGCTTCAGCCTGGCGCACCCGCTTGCGCAACACCTTGGGGCTGGCCTGCCGCTCCCCCAGCGCCCCGGGAGTCCAGACCTCGACATCTTCGTCGGCGAACGACGTCTTCGACGGGCGGCGCTTGAGTTCGGGCAGCACGGTGCCGGGCGCGAGCCGTCGGGCCGTGATGAGAAAACCGGTGTGTCCGATCATCCGATGGTCGGGACGCACGGCGAGCCCCTCCACGTGCCAGCCGCGCACCATGGTTTCGTTCGACTGCGGCTCGGTGAACAGGCCGGATGCCCGAATCGCCTCGGCGACCCGCGAGAGTTGGGTGACCGTGGCCACATAGCAGAGCAGAACGCCACCGGGGGTGAGGGCGTCGGCGCTTGCGTGCACGCACTCCCAGGGCGCGAGCATGTCGAGCACGACTCGGTCGGCGCCGCCGGATGGCACAGTCGCGGGCAGCGCCGTCTCGAGGTCGCCGACTGTGACGATCCAGTTGGCGGGATCAGCGCCGAGGAAGGATGCCGCGTTGCCGCGGGCGACGGCCGCGAACTCCTCGCGGCGTTCGAACGAGTAGAGCATTCCCCTCTCGCCGATGGCGCGAAGCAACCAGAGCGAAAGCGCGCCAGAGCCGACGCCGGCCTCGACCACTCGTGCGCCCGGGAAGATATCGGCCAGTGCGAGAATCTGTGCGGCGTCCTTGGGATAGATGATCGCAGCCCCGCGCGGCATCGACATCACGAAGTCGACCAGCAGTGGGCGCAACGCCAGGTGTTCCACCCCGACCGTGTTCTCGATGACCGAACCGTCGGGCTGGCCGATGATGGCGTCGTGGTCGAGGATCCCGCGGTGGGTGTGGAAGGTCTTTCCCGCCTCGAGGGTGATCGTGTTGCGCCGGCCCTTGGGCCCGGTCAGTTGAACCTTGTCACCGGCACGGAACGGTCCGCTCCGCTTGGGCATTCCCGTGGACACGGGCATCTCGGGCGCAACAGGCGCTTGCGTTGGCCGAGGCTGTTCTGTTGGCCGAGGCTGTTCCGGTGGCCGAGGCGCTGCTGCCTCATCCGGTGCTCCACTCATGCGCGGGCCGTCGACTGGAACTGGGTCTCTCGGGTGCCCCTCACGACGTGTTCCAGGTCGCTGAGGCCGCGGCCTGACAGCGTCGACCAGAGGGTGTACCCGGCGCCTTCGAGTAACGGCGTCTGATGGGGAACGGCGATCGTCATCGTACCGGCGGCGACCGCCGATGCCGTTCCCGGCACGGAGTCCTCGAAGGCGATCGACCGGGTCGGGTCGACGCCCAACTTCTGGGCGGCCATCAAGTAGGGCTCGGGGTGGGGCTTGTTGTGGGTGACGTCATCGCCGGCAATGATCAGGTCGAACGGTGCGAATGGGATGCTGTCGGCCACGTGTTGGGCCATCGAGCGAAAGCTCGCGGTGACCAGGGCCTGTGGAATCTTGGCATCCTGAACCTGCTGCATCATCTCCAGGGCCCCCGGCCGCCACAGCTGCTCTACGGTCAACAGTTCGATCACGCGCGCCGTCAGGCGGTCGATGATCTCGGCCTCGCTGAGGTCGACACCGCGGGATACGAGGATTCCGGCGCATTCCCAGAGGCCGAAACCGACCGTCAGTTGGGCGTCTTCAGCCGTCCACGCGTGACCGAACGAGGTGACCAGTTCGGATTCGGCGCGCATCCACGCGGGTTCGGAGTCGATGATGGTTCCGTCCATATCCCACAAGACGGCGTCGGGAAGCATTTTCGTCATATGCGCCAATGATACCGGTGCCGGTTGATGCGGCCCTGAGCGAACGTATCCCTGCGCCACGGTTGCTGGGGCATGCGAGGTTCTATCCTTGGAGGATAAGGTTTTGTCCGGGCGTGAAAGCGTGCCCGGTCAAAGATGTAGGCACTGGACGAATAGGCACTGCACGAATTAGGCACTGAACGCGCGTGCTCAGAGAGATGGACTGAATGGGTTTCCTCGGCGGACGACTGCTTGTGGTGGCATTCGAGGGGTGGAATGACGCAGGCGAAGCCGCCAGTGGCGCCGTGCGCATGCTGAAGGAGCAGGTTCAGGCGCAGCCGATCAAGGTGCTCGACGCCGAGATGTACTTCGATTTTCAGTTCAACCGCCCCGTGGTGAGCCAGGACGAAGACGGTGCCAGAACGCTGCAGTGGCCAGATGCGACAATCTTCGGCCCCGCTGAGGGAGCAGCCGAACGGGTGGCGTTGGCGGCGGATGCCGAACTCAACGTGAGCGGCAGCAATGTGAACAACCTCTACCTGTTGCTCGGCGCCGAGCCCTCCCGCAACTGGAAGAGCTTCACCGCCGAGATCATCGACACGGCGCTGGCCGAAGACATTTCAGCGGTCGTCTTTCTCGGGGCGATGCTGGCAGATGTACCGCACACGCGTCCGATTTCCATCTTCGTCTCCAGCGAGAACGCCGAAGTTCGCGCCGAGCTCGATGCCGAGCGCAGCAACTACGAAGGTCCGGTCGGAATCCTCAGTGTGATCGGTGAGGCCGCCGAGAAGGTGGGCATTCCGACGGTTTCGATCTGGGCCTCCGTGCCTCACTACGTGCACAACGCGCCCAGCCCGAAGGCGATGCTTGCCCTGATCGACAAGCTCGAAGAAGTGATTGACGTGGTGATCGACCGCGGCGACCTGGTCGATGAGGCGGCTGCCTGGCAGAGCGGGATCGACGTGCTGGCAGGGGAAGACGACGAGATGGCCGCATACATCCAGCAGTTGGAGCAGGCCAGAGACACCGTCGATTCCCCGGAGGCGAGCGGCGAGGCGATCGCGAACGAGTTCGAGAAGTACCTGCGCAAGCGCGGCGACGGTCGCGGTGATGGCCGGGGCGACGGCCGCAGTGATGGCCGCGCCGACGGCCGCGGTGACGGCAAGCCGGACGAGCCCTGGCGCGGCAAGGACTGACCGGTCGGGGCGATTTCGAGATGGTCCTCCGTCGGATCCCTCAATCAGCGAGTATTCGGGGTCTGAGCGCCCGCGCCGCGCACACCCTTACGTTGGCTGAGGGGTCGCTTGCGACCGTCTCGAAGCCCCGATCCACCGCTGCGTCAGTCGCTCAGAAATTCAGGAGCACAGGGCCGCCGGCTGCTATCCCGCGTCCGCTATCCCGCGTCCGGGAGGCTGACATCCTGAAGTTCAGGCGGTCAGCGTTCCAGGTTGACGCCCAGGAGCGCGTTCACAGCGGCCGCAAGCAGGCCAGGGTCGTCGACGCCGGAGCGCACCGCCCCATCCACGACCGCGATCGCGGCTGGCGTATCGAGGTCGTGGCTCAGTGCTTCGCGCATCTCGCCAACCACCCTGATCGCGCTCGCCGGTGTTGCGCCTGATCGGGGGCCGGCATCCGCTCTCTCGGTGAAGGCGGCCAACCATTCGCCGAGCCGGCAGAAGCCGTCGGCGAGCAGCCGGTCGGTCCACTCCCAGTCACTTCGATAGTGCTGGCTGAGAATGACCAGACGAATTGCACGCGGATCGACGCCGCCTTCAATCAGCCGGGACACCAGAACGAGGTTGCCGAGCGACTTGCTCATCTTCTCGCCGTGGTAGGCGACCATGCCGGAGTGGCTGAAGATCTTCGCCAACGGAGCGCCCGAGAGAGCAGTCGCGTGGCCGGCGCTGAACTCGTGATGCGGAAAGATCAGGTCGGTGCCGCCGCCCTGCACGTCGAAGTTGCGGCCGAGGCTTTCCAAAGCGATGACCGAGCACTCGATGTGCCAGCCGGGTCGGCCGGCGCCGAGCGTCGACGGCCACGAGGGCTCGCCTTCGCGCTGTGCCTTCCAGAGCAGCGGATCGAGCGGATCCCGCTTGCCGGGCCGCTCCGGGTCTCCCCCGCGCTCGGCCGACAGGCGCAGCATGGTGGCCTCGTCGTAATTGCTGTACTGTCCGAGGCGCCACGCGGTTTCCCGTTCGGTGCGCGTGTTGTCAAAGTAGATGTCGACCCGGCGGGTGCCCGTGCTGACGATCTCGGAGTCGTCGTCAACCGCCACCTCGTACGCCAGTTCGCGGTCGACCAGATCTTGCACGGCCCGGGCGATGTCGTCGACCACCTCGGTCACGCCGATGAAGTCGTCGGGCGGGATCACCCGCAGGTTGACCATGTCGTTGCGAAACAGCTCGACCTGGCTCTCGCCGAGCTCACGCCAGTCGACCCCGGTGGCATTGGCCCGTTCGAACAGCGGGTCATCCACGTCGGTGATGTTCTGGGTGTAGCGCACGGCATAGCCGGCGTCCCGCCAGACCCTTTGCAGGGTGTCGAACGCGACATAGGTCGATGCGTGTCCCATGTGGGTGGCGTCGTACGGGGTGATGCCGCAGACATACAGGCGGGCGGTGCCGTCTGATGGCTCGGCTTCGATCATCCGTTGGCTGGCGGTGTCATACAGGTGCGGAGGTTTCGAGTATCCGGGAAGTCTCGGTATCTCGGGTCTCGTCCATGCCTGCACGCTTCTACCCTACCGAGATATCTGCAGGCCGCCGTGCGCCCGTGCCCAGGCGTTCATACGCCACCATATCTGCGGCCGGTCGTACCCGAAGCGGAATCTTCGCTGGCAGTTGAGTTCGTCTCCCGCACGGGGCGAATGCCGGGGGCCAACTACGGAAGCAGCACCCCCGTCGAGAGCAAGATGATGAGTGTCAGGCCGAGCAGGATGCGGTAGATCACAAACGGCGCGAAGCTGTGCTTGGAGATGTAGCGCATGAAGAACGCGATCACCATGAATCCGACAACGCCAGCGATGAGCGTGGCGAAGGCGGTCTCCCAGCCCGTGAAGATCTCGGGCTGGCAGGTGGCGCCGGCGACCAGGCAGGGCTCCTTGACCACCTTGTACAACTGGTACAGCCCGCTGCCGAACACGGCGGGGATCGCCAGCAGGAACGAGTAGCGTGCGGCGGCTTCCCGGTTGAAACCCATGAACAGCCCGGCCGAGATGGTGGCGCCCGAGCGGGACACTCCGGGGATGAGGGCCAGCGACTGGGCGAGCCCGAAGATGATCGCGCGCGGCCAGGTCAGCTGCTGGACCGTGCGTTCCTTCTTGCCGAACAGGTCGGCGGCGCCGAGCACGAGACCGAACACGATCAGGGTGAAAGCGACGATCCATAGGGAGCGCAGCGTCGTCTCGATCTGGGTCTGGAAGAGCAGCCCGAGCACCACGATCGGCACGGTGCCGAGGATGATGAACCAGCCCATGCGGGCATCCGGGTCGCTACGGGACACCTTGCCGGCCAGCGAGCGAAACCAGGCGCTGATGATGCGCGTGATGTCGCGCCAGAAGTAGATGATCACCGCGGTCTCGGTGCCCAGCTGCGTGATGGCCGTGAAGGCCGCGCCGGGGTCGGCGCCGGTGCCGAGAAACGCGCCGGCGATGCGCAGGTGGGCGCTGGAAGAGATCGGCAGAAACTCGGTGAGCCCCTGGATCAGGCCGAGGATGGCGGCATTGAGAAGATCCATAAAAACTTTCTGTCTCGACAGGTGCGGTCATGCGACTGGCTGACCCCATGCGACTGGCTGACCGAGGCACAGTGCAATCGCCGGGGTTCAGCGTAACGCCTTGCGGCACGAATCCTCAGCCCCACGGCAATATTCGGTCAGATTAAGGGCCTTCTGGGAGAGTTCTCGGGGGCACCGGCTCCGCGCGTCGACCTCAGCGCCTCAACACCGATTCTCCTGAAATCAGTGCCCCTGAAATCAGTGCCCCTGAAATAGACGAAGTCGAGGTCGGCCGGCAGTTGCAGCGGGGCAAACCCGTAGCCGCGAATGCCCAGCTTGCTCAGCGCCTTGTTGTCGGTTCCGCCGGCGAGCATGTAGGGCAGCACGTCGGCATCCGGGTCGTGGCGCTTCAGGCTGGCGATCATCGCGTCGACCAGGGGGCCGGAGAAATCAGTCTCCAGCCCGACATCCTGGTGCACCATCTCGATCTCGATGCCGTCGCCGGCCAGTTCACGGATGCGCGCCAGAACCGTGTCCTCCTCCCCCGGCAGAACGCGCACATCGATCAGCGCCTCGGCGGTGTCGGGAATGACGTTGTGCTTGTAGCCGGCGGTGAACACCGTCGGGTTGGTGGTGGTGCGCAGGCTCGCCGAGAGAAACTTGGAGGCGCTGCCCGTGGCGATGGCGAGGTCTTCGGCCGAGATCTTCTGCGGGTCGTGGCCGAGGATGCGGGCCACACCGTCGAGGAGTTGGCGGGTGGTGCGGGTGAGGTGCACCGGCCATTCCTGGCTGCCGATGCGCGCCACAGCCTGGGACAGCCGGGTGATGGCGTTGTCGGGGTTGATGGCCGAGCCGTGCCCGGCGGTGCCGGTGGCGATCAGCTTGATCCACATCATTGCCTTCTCCGCCGTTTGCACCAGGTACGCGCGGCGGCCGGCCAGGTCGATGGAATAGCCGCCCACCTCGCTGATCGCCTCGGTGGCACCGGCGAACAACTCGGGATGCTTGTCGACCAGGTAGTGCGCGCCGTAAGTGCCGCCGGCCTCTTCGTCGGCGAAGAAAGCGATCACGAGGTCGCGTGCCGGTTGGCGGCCCGACGAGAGGATGCCGTGCAACGATTCGAGAATCATGGCATCCATGTTCTTCATGTCGACGGCGCCGCGGCCCCAGAGCATGCCGTCTTTCACCTCGCCGGCGAACGGGTCGACCGACCAGTTGTCGGCTATGGCAGGCACCACGTCAAGGTGCCCGTGCACAACAAGTGCGCCCTGCGACGCGTCGGCACCGGCGACCCGGGCGACGACGCTGGTGCGGCCGGGGGCGGAGTCGAACAACTCGGGCTTCAGACCCATGGCGGTCAGCTTCGCGGCCACGTATTCGGCCGCCTCGGTCTCCCCCACCGACTTGCCTTCACCGAAGTTGGTGGTGTCGATGCGAATCAGATCGCGGGCGATCGTCGCGGTGCGCGAGAGTGAGGAGATATCCGCTGTGGCGGCAGAAGAGTCGAGGGTCATGGCTTCACGTTACCGGGCTGAACCGTAACGGTCGATTATGAGTAAGTGCGCGTCGATTTCGTGCTATCGTCGTACGTCGAGCCAAACTTCAGAACGTGTGAGGATTGGATCGAGAAGCACCTGTCCGGGTGGCGGAATTGGTATACGCGCTAGCTTGAGGTGCTAGTGCCCGTATAGGGCGTGGGGGTTCAAGTCCCCCTCCGGACACACTTGTCCTGTCTCAGGACATAGGAAACCGTTGAACCCCTGGGTTCAGCGGTTTCCTTTCGTTTTGGGGTTGGTAATCCCTGGTGGGGTCGAGGGTCAGTGC
>CAJDUP010000069.1_pt1 | contig 15418 bp, 17 predicted proteins | sample 7391181 | NCBI WGS metagenome assembly CAJDUP01 (sample SAMEA7055690, study PRJEB34461) | soil metagenome | biome: terrestrial ecosystem; feature: Peninsula; material: soil | place: Antarctica | collected 2016
GATCCATGGTCATCCGATCACCTTTCGCCTTTGAATCTACTAGGTAGGCAAACGCGTTGACGGCCTCAGCTGAAAGGCCAGGACGGAGCGCCTTCAGCTTCACCTTGTACCCGGGTGCCGCGCGCCTTCACAACCTTCCTGACATTGGAGCCAATGATCCCGCTTGGCCTCATCTTTGGTCGCGCTGGACGGGCTCTTAGATGTGGGTGAATTCTGCAACGATTGCTGCCACTCCCGGCGCGGGCAATTCGAGAGCATGCGGCGTGCCCGGATTAACCTCGATCCCGTTGTCAGGCGGAACTCTTCTAACCAGATCTTCACCAGACATCGAAACAGAGGCCGGTACGTTCGAGGACTATTCCCCGATCCGACACGATTGGGTGAAAACGGCCAAGAACTGTCTGCACAGGAATATCTCCCGTTGCAGTCCGCCCAATCATGCGTGCATGAACGGAAGAGAGTCGGTGTTGACTTGGCATGGTTGCTCATCCCCGGGGAACGAAGAGCAGCCTCGGTGGTCGTAACGCGGAGAACCTGATATTCACGGAGGTGTGCCGACCTGGCTACATTTTGGCTCAGCGGGAGAACTCGAGATAGCCCTTCATGACGCGGAGGGCGCCGACCATATAAGTGAGGGCGTCCGGCTCGGAATCAAATTCTCGGATTGTTCTTTCTTGCACCACCGCACGTTCGTCCGTGATTACGATGACCCAGCGGGCACCGTCATGAAACAGACAGACCTTGTTGGCCGAACCTGCGTCTGGCCGCCCAAAACGTGCATATTTCTCCAGACCCTCCTGTTTCACGAGGTCGAGTACTGTCTCATGATCCATGTGTATTACTTCACCTCTCTCAAGACACCAAGTGCCTCAAGTATCTCCACGCTCAGCGGAAGTTGGACTTGCGTCCCTCCGCCAACGTCGCCAAATCCAGGAGCAATCTGCCCCGACTGCGGAAGATCATCCCAGGAGAAGTAACCGAGATCGATCAGTCCGTCGATCTGAGACCGCACCTGAGCGTTGGTGGACTGATCGTAATATGCCCTGAGGTCGCTGAAGTCGCCGACCACCTCGTACTGGTGGTACTGCGCGGCATCCTCCACATACGGCAATGATCGTTGGTCGTACGAATATGGGACGCCATCCTCGACTGGCGACGTGAACCGACCATTTGGCGGGCCATACCGGTCGATGACCTCACCGACCCCCGGAACATAGGGCTCCTTGATCGCATTACCGGCTTCATCCAGAACGTAACCACCTTGCGGCACTTCACTCCAATTGATCGTACCCTCCGGCGTCAAGACACCAATATCTTTCGGGATCTGGACATCTTCTGGCCACACTCCCGTCTCGGCAAATGTCGCGGCGCCAGAAGGGTCTGCGTTCTCGAGATACAACTGCAGCTGATCGGGCGTCAGCGAACTCTGGTCGATGACGTTGCTCAGGTCTCGTCCGGAAGAATCAATAATATGTTCCGGACGCGCGGCAACATTTTCGGATGAGCCTCCAGTCTCGGCTCGATCGGCGGGCGCTTCATTGGGTAGCGCCGCATCCGAATTCCCTGGTCCATCTGAACCCGAAACGTCATTCCCGCCTGCGCCGCTGTCACCCTGGCCCGCTCCGCCGGAGCTTTCATCGCCGAGCCGTGTTCCGCCACCGTCGGCATTCGGCCCGCCATCTCCGCGCGTGCCACCACCCTCGGGATGACCGGTCGCTGGCCGGTCGAGCACATCCGTGCCACCGCCCCTGCCCGAAGCCGGCCCGTCTGCGTTGGCCGCCGGTTCACGCACTGCCGGGGTGTCCGCACCAGACTTGACCGGGGCCTCCACTGTGGACTCGGCGCCCACCTTCACGGGCTCTCGCACGGCGGGGGCATCCGTTTCGACCTTCACCGGTTCACGCACGGCTGGTGCCTCCGCCGGTCGCGGCTCGGGCGCGCCCACGTTATCGGCGCCCTGCTTGACACTGTTGGATGCCGCATCGTCGACGACGTTGCCGCCGACACTGCCGCTGGTCGTGTTGCTGCCCGTAGCAGTGCTGCCGAGGTTGCCGCCGTCAGGGGCGCTGTGCGCCCCGCCAGTGCCCGTCGAAGTGCCTGGGGTCGACGTTGAGGCGCCGTCGGGCGACCAGTCCAGCTTGCCGACACCCGCGTCGGGAATATCAATCTTCGCCCCGGTCGATCCCAGGCCGTCGAGATCAAGGCTCTTCAGGCCTTTCAAGGCGTCGAGAATCGGCGGCCCAGCGAACTTCACCGTTTTGAGGCCACCCTTGACCGCCCACGCAGCCGGGTCAATGAACTCGGCCACTTTCGCGGCATTGGACAGGATCCTGCCGGCACCGGCCGCGGTCTTCGCCCCGGAGACCGCGGCGCCAGCCGGAATGAAGATGGTTCCGATGTTGAAGATGCTGGTGCCCAAGGCCTTGCCCGGGTTGTCTTCCCAATCGTCCCAGGCGACGACGCCCTTCAACGTATTGACGACAGCCTCTTGGCCATCCGTGAGGAAGTCGCCGACCGGGCCGGGAATGAACGAGGCGGCGAACCCGACGGGAGATGTCGCGACCAGGCCGACCGCGAGCATGCCGAGGCCGCCCCACGCCTGACCGTAGGTCTCCCCAGAAAAGAAATCCCCGGTCTGCGGGTTGTAGCCGAGTGCCAAGCTTCCGAGACCGGTGACGGTTCCCCAGACACCGCCCACGGCGATGCCCTCCCAGAGCACATCTCTGAAGACGAATTTGACGGATGCCTCGCCGCACCCCTCTTTGCGTTCCACCGCCGAGCCCCAGGGCATGTCGGTGCCCTCGGGGATCTCGGCGATGCCATAACCGTTCGCGTCGTTCTCACCGGTCGCCGCGTGCAGCGGCGACGCACCGTACAGCCCCCGGATCGCGTTGGCGCAGGTGCGCTCGGCCTCCCACAATCGGACCTGTTGCGCATTCACCTGGGCGATGAGGTCATTGTTGCGGTCGACCGCGCCCTGGTCCTCGTTCCACGCCTTGTGCTCGTCGCGGTACTGCGGGGTGGGGTGGTGTTCACAAACGTTTCGGCCTGCAGCTTCAACGACTTCAGCTCGGCCACGATCGGCCGCACCTCTTCGGCGAAGTTCTTCAACGCGCCCGCAACGATGTCGAACTGGTCGCCGAGCCCGGTCGTACTCGAACCGACCGGAGTCATCACGTTGAACAGCCGTTGCGCCTCTGGGGCCTCGTACACCGCGGACAGTCCCTGCCACGCGGTGACGACCTCGGCGCCGTTGTCCCGCACACCTTGCGCCGCTTTGGTGATGATGCTCGCCTGCGCGATGATCGTATCCGGGTGAATGTCACCGCCGGGAATCTCCGACGGATTGATCGCGCCGCTCATCGGGGCATCATCGGGTACTGGTTGAACTCGTTCGGGGACACGAGGATGATCTGTTCGCGCTGAGCCGTGGCCGCCATCTCCAGGTCACCCTGAACATAGGCCTCGGTGGCGCCGGATGCCCCCGTGATCGAGGCGGAAATGCGCGCGCTCACGCCCTCGAGCTGCGGTGAGGCCACCTCGGAGAAGTAGCCCTGCACCGCGTCACCGATCGCAGGCGAATTCGTCGCCGTCACGGCGGCCGTCATGGCATCGGACAGCGGCTCCAACGCCGCGCCCATCGCCTCCGCCTTGGTGTTGACGCTCGTGAGAACGTCTAACACACCCTGCGGTTGAATCTTCCAGCCCGCCACAACACTCCCCCTAGAAGACTCAGCCGATGGCTTCGACGGCCGACTTCGCCCGCTTCAATGCATCCTGGGCGGTCTCATCGTTCTTCTCCAACGCCGTGCGCAGCGTGGAGATGATCGCCTTCACCTCGGAGCCGGCACGCTTCCAGCGGTCCTCCTTGGCACGGTACTCATCGGAGACACCGTCGGCCTGGTAGTCAGACATCGCGGTGTTGACGTCTTTGTTGCGCTGCTCGATCAACGACTCCAACTGGGATGCGATGCGGTTGAAGTTGTCCTGTGCGTTCTGTGAGGCCGAGACGTCATAATCGCGACGGTCAACCTGGTTTCCTGAAGCCATACCTATTCCCCCTTATGCCTTGCCGCCGAAGCGTGCGGCATCGAACGATGACCCCGCCTCAGCCGACTTCGTCTGGTCGGCGATCGACTGATCACCTTCGATGAATGATTTGTCCATACCGGAGACACCCATCAGGACCGCGTTCAACGCGCCCTTCAACTCAGCGGCGATCTCGTCGGTGCGACCCTTGAAGTTGTCGAACGCCGCACGCCCGGCACCCTGGAAGCGTCCCTCAAGCGGCTCCGCCGCCTGGCCCAGCTGCTTCACCAGGTTGCTGAGGTCATCACCGGCCGTCGACGTGGTCTTCGTCAACGTGGTGAGTGTGCCAGATCCCATTGCAAATTTCATATCCCCGACCTTCCCGAATTCTGTACCCGCGACCGGCACTGCCGCCACGTCTAAGCGCCCAAGCCTACACACCCCCGTACGGGTGACACCACCCCAAACCACACAAAAGGCCAGCCTGCACCGGAAATCCACAGGCGACCGGACGGAGGGTGCCCGTGCGACCGATATCCTCGAACAACGCCTGTGACAGCATTCATTCATTCATTCATGGGTACACACGCTGTGACGAAGCGCCTACGAGACGGGAGTGGTATGTCGGCAACCGTGGCCGGTGGCCTGCTGATGAACTGCTGGCCGGCCCGAGCGGGTGAGAGGCGCGCCGCCCTCGCAATCGACGTGGGTGTGCCTGTTCTGGCCCTCATCGCTGCGCTCGGGCTTCTTCTGGTTCCCACTGCCGGGGCCGAGTCGACTCGCACCCTCGTCGCCGTCGGCCTGGTGATCGCCGCCGCCGGCTGGCTGATTGGCTTCGTCTGGATGCTCGGGAGCCACGGTCGCAGCGTCGGACGACTTTTCATGCGTCTTCGCACGGTGGATTCGCAGACCGCTTCTGCCGTCTCCGTCGCGTCGCTTCTGCGTTCGCTGAGCACCGCCTCGTGGCCCGGGGGAACAACGACGTTCAACCTGAAACGCGGCCGCGACCCCCACGCACCCGCCTTTCTCCCCCTGCCGGCAGATCATCTGCACCCTGATGTTCCGGCCGAGGAGGCGCCCCCCACCGCTGAATCTCGAACGATTGCTGAGCCCGGCAGCGGGCAGCGGGCCGATATGCCGCAACGACGCGGCCGACGCGCCGACACCGCCGGTGACGGCGTGACACTCGTCTTCGACTCCGGACAACGAGTAGATCTCACCCAGTCGCTGCTGGTGGGGCGCAACCCGCAGCCGACGACGCTCGCAACGGCGGGAGCCTCCGACGACGACGAGGACACCCCCGTTTTCGCCTGGCCCGACCTCTCTCGAACCCTCTCGAAGACGCACGCCCTGCTCGAGTGGGACGGCCGACACCTGTGGGTCACCGACCTGGGCTCCACGAACGGCACCACACTGGTTGGTGAGGACGCTGGCGTCACCGCGCTCGTGCCCCAGGAGCGCACCCGGGTTCCGGGCGGCAGCCGGGTGGTCTCGGGCGACCGGGAGATGAGCTTCGAGATCCGTAAACTGGTGACCTCATGAACGAAACCAGCTCCGAGGCGACCGGCATCCGCCACCCTCTCATTGACAGCGTGCACGTCGGCTGGGTGCACACCGAGTCCCGGGCCCCCGTCATCCACCTCAGCGAGGGCCGCGCAGACCTGTTCAACCAGGCGGCCGCGAACGGACTGCGGGTCATACTGGTGACCGATGAGCTGTCGGCCCTCACCGAGCCCTACTACCAGGCGATGACCGGAAACCGCGGGTCGTGGGTGGTACGCGCCCAGGACGGCTCGCTGCGCAACGGCGTCTCGGGTGCCCGGCTCGAGCACGTCGCCGAGGCTCTCGACTCGCATCTGATCGCCAACACCGATGATGTCGCCGTTGCCTTCCTGCGCCCTCAGCCCATCGACCAACTCGAGCTGATCATCACCGCGTCCGTGCGCCACAAGGCGCTCTCCACCACCGTGCTCGGCGGCGCTCTCGAATCGCTGAGCACAGTGCTGCGCGGCACGCCGCCGTCCGGCTGGGACGTGCACGAGCCCATCAGCGGGGCGTGGGACCGTCAGGCCTTGACAGAGTATGCGCGAGGCCGCATGCCCGCCGAAACACTTCTCCTGGCCAACGACCCCGACGGCCCGCCCCTGATCGCCACCATTCTGGCGCAACGAAGCACGCACGGGGTCGAGGAGACGACGAAGGCGTTCATCGGGATGGGAATACCCGGCTCAGAGGGCGTGCGCACCGCCGCCGAGAGAACGTTGGAGGCCTTCGCGCAACTCGCGGCGCCCACAACATCCGGAATGCCGCTGATCGCCTTCGCGCTGGCGCGCCCGGGCTCGGTGCGACAACTGCATTCCCCGGTTCTGCCCATTCCCCCGGTGCCGTTGGCGCTGCTGATCGGACCACCCGGAGTGAAAGCGCTGGGCCTCGATGCGGCCCGCTGCCGGCGGGACTTCGACGCGATCGTCGTCGGTCGGCCCCGCATCCCCGGCCTGCTCTTCCCCCTCGGCGACCTCGACGGCCGCGGCTGGGAAACACTCGATGCACTGCTCGCCAGCTTCGACCAGACAAAGATGAACGCACTCCTCGGCGAGAATGAGAGCCTTCTCGCCGGTCTCGACACCAGAAAGAGCGACCGTGCCCCACAACCATGATGTGATCCTTCTCGAATCGGTCAAGGTGCATCGAGCCCGACTGAGGGGCGCCTTCCTGTTCGGTCAGCTCCAAGAGCGTCGCACCGCCAACGACAATGTGAAGCGAGTGATCGGTTCGATGGTGCTGGCCGCGGTGATCTGCGCCGGCTGCGTGGGCGGTTCGTTCGTGATGAAGATCATGGCCGACCAGGCGGCCGCGAAGGCGAAGGCGAACGCAACGGTGCAGATTCTCGATCGAGGATTCGGGGATCTGGCATGAGCGACTTCACCCGGGTCACCGTGGTGGGCACGGCCCGCAAAGCCGAACTGGTCGTTCCCAGCGACCAGTCGTTGGGCTCCCTCATCCCCCGACTCATGGTGCTGCTTGATGAACCGGCCGGGCCGGTCTCGCGCCCACTCACCCTGGTGCGGCCCACCGGGGAACAACTCGACCTGGCGCTGTCCACGCAGCAGCAACTCGTCGAAGACGGCGAACTGCTGCGCATGCTGCGCCAGGATTCCGCACCGCCTCCGCCCGAGGTGTCAGATGTCACCGACGTGGTGGCCGACTCGCTGGCCGAACGCACCGACCTCTGGTCGGACAGGCACCGGCAGTGGATGGGAGCGGTGGGAATCGGTGCGAGCACTTTCGCTGCCGGCGCCCTGCTCGTGCTCGCCCCGTCGGCGCTGTCTGAAGCCGGGGTCGCCCTGATCGTTGGCGGCTGGTTCGTGCTGATGCTCGCGGTCGCCACTCTCACCGGCCGCCTCGGGCTGCGCTGGAGCGCGATGGCACTGGTGGCGGCCAGCGTGGGGCTTGCGGCACCGCTGGCGATGAGCCTGAGCCTTGTCACCCTGGCTGCGATCTCACCCCTGGTTGCCGGCTGCATCGCGGTGGGGCTGGCCTGGCTCGCCCTCGGTATCGGCGTGGGATGGGGCCTGCGCATCTCGTCGGCGCTCTGGGGTTCTGCGGTTGGTGTGGCCGCTTCGGCGCTTCCGCTGACCCTGCTCGCCACGGGGGTCTCCGACACCGGAACCTGGGCCATCACGGGCGTGGCCGCGATCGCCGCCTGTGGCCTGCTGCCCTGGTATGCGATGTCGGCATCCGGGCTGACCGGACTCGACGACGAGGTCTCGGCCGGTTCGCCCCGCCGCCGACGCGACGTGCTCGTCTCGGTCGGTTCGGCCTACCAGGGCCTGACCTGGGCGACGGTGGCGGTTGCAGCACCGATCACCGCTGCCGCCATCGTGCTGCTTGCGAGCGGCAACATCTGGGCCCTCTGGCTCGCGGTCGCGCTCACCCTCGTGACGCTGTTGCGCAGCAGGTCCTTCCCCCTCGCCGCCCAGGCGATCGCCCTGTGGTCGGCGGCCGGAATCATCACCCTGGTGGGAATCGTCTCCTCGGCGATGGTCGCCGACCAGGTGGCCCCCGTGCTCGTTGCCCTGGTGTCGGTCGCAGTGCTGATCGCGCTCACAGTGGCCGCCCGGCCCACAGCACACCGGCGGGCATCGCTCAGGCGGCTCGGCAATTTCGTCGAGGCCCTCGCGGTGATCGCTCTGATCCCACTGCTCCTGGGCGTTTTCGACATCTTCACCCAACTGCTGAACACCTTCTGATATGACCGTCACCAACGCACTCCTGTCCACGCCCGGCCGGTCCCTCCCGGCCGGGTTCAGGGCGGGCACCCGCGAACTCACCGAGTGGGATCGGGAGATCCGCCAGCCGGTGGCCGCGAACAGGCGCATCAGCCTGATGCAGGTGGGCCGGGACTGCGGCCTGTCGACCACCACCGCCCTCGTCACCGCTGTACTGTCCCACCGCAGGAACGGATCGGTTCTTGCTGTCGACGCGTCGAATGGCTCGGTCGGGCTTGCCGAACGGTGCGGCCTGGCTGACGAGCCACGTGAGACCGCCCCAAGCCGCACCCGATTGCGCGCCACCACCAGGGCCGACGCCGTCGCGGGCCTCTCATCGACCGCCGAAGGAGCGCACCTGCTGGGCATCGGCGGCCCCTCGGGCACTCGGAACACAGATGACGCATCGAAGATGCCGACCGTGCCGGGATGGCTGGGGTCGGCCGGCGTGATCGCCCGCTTCTTCGACGTGGTCGTCACAGACTGGGGCGGGCGCACCGCACGAGCCGATCTTCAAGCGATCGCCGCGCTCAGCCACGTGGTGTGCGTGGTCGCCCGCGCAGACCGGGCCGAGGCCGAATACGCGCGAACCCTGCTCGCGGCTGTAGCCGGCAGCCCGGAGCGCCCGCACACACTCCTGGTGCTGGTCGACCGGGACAACTCGGCGGGCCGGGTGCCCGCGATCATGGCGGCGTCGACCCCCGTGATCACCATTCCGTTCGACCCCGCCCGGAGCGCCGCGGCCGGCAATGGGGGCCGTTTGCGCGCCCGCACCCGCAGGGCGGCAATTCGGCTCGCCGCCGAGCTGATGCAGGGCGCTCGCGGCACGGGCGCACCCAGACGGGAGACCGCGTGACCGTCAAGATCGTGCACCGCCCCGCCCGGATCACCCAGCCGGCGCCGCCTGCTGAGCCGCTGACGGTGTCTCCCCCGCCGGCGATGGCGGATGCCCCGGTCGGCGGCTTTCCGATCCAGACCCTGCTTCCGGTGCTCGGTGCGTTGAGCTCCATCACCATGATGCTCGTGCTGCGCGGAAACCCCGTGATGGTCGTGGTCGGCGCGATGATCCTGGTGGTCGCCCTCGTCTCGGGTGTCGGTATGGCGATCAGTCAGCGCGGAGGCGCGGCGCGCACGCGGAGGACCAGCCGCGAGCGCTACCTCGACTACCTGGAGAAGCTCCGTGGCGAACTTCGTCGCAAGGCGGTCGCCAGCCGGGAACAGGCGTTGCTGCTCGACCCGGCGCCGACCGCACTCGCCGAACTGATCACCGATCCGGCCCGGCTCTGGGAACGGCGACGCAGCCACGCCGACTTTCTGCGGGTGCGTGTCGGCACCGGTGATGTGACGCGCTTTCCGATGATTGTTCCGGAAGAGACCAACCCGGTGCAACCGTTCGATCCGATCATGCAGGTGGAAGTCGAAACGCTGGCCCGGCATTATGCGACGGTGCAGCAGATGCCCGTGACGGTGTCCCTTGACAAGGCCGCGCACGTGGCGGTGATCGGCGACCGGGCCGACGTGCTCGACGCCGCTCGGGCCATGATCGTGCAGGTGGCGAGCCTGCACTCACCCGAAGACGTGCAGGTCGCGGCGGCGTTCGGGGAGCAATCCGCAGCCGAATGGGCGGGCCTCGACCTGCTGCCGCATGTGCTCATGAGCGACTTTTACGACGGCCCGGTGCAGGCCAGGCGCGTGGCTCCCTCGACCGAAGATCTCGCGCGCATTCTGGCCGGTGAACTCGGCGAGCGCGCGCAGACCGCGGCCACCGCCAAGCGCTCCAACGGACGTGCCGCGTCGGCCAACAACCCGCGCTTGATCGTCGTGCTCGACGACTGGGGCCAGGTGGCGTCGGAGCTGCCGATTCCGGATGCCGACCTCAGCCTCGCGGAGCTGCAGGTGACAGTCATCCATCTGCTCAGTGACCGGCTGCACGAACCCTCAGAGGTGACGGTGCGTATTCTCGCCTCCGGCGGCACCGCCGTGGTGGCCGACAATCGCAATACCGACGCAGTGAACGAAAGCGGCCTCCACGAACCGGTCACTGCGGTCATCGACCGCGTGCCGACGGACGTCTTCGTCGGGGTGGCACGCGCCCTCACCTCACTGCGGCTTTCGGTGGCCGGCCGGCAGGAGGTGGAGGCGTCCCGGTCGACGAGCGTCACCGAGCTGCTCGGCATCAACGACCTCTCCGGGATCAGCGCCGACCAGCTGTGGAAGCCCCGGTCGCCGCGCGACTTTCTTCGGGTGCCGATCGGCCTCGACGACTACGGTGCTCCGCTGCTGCTCGACCTCAAGGAGTCGGCGCAACTGGGAATGGGGCCGCACGGCATCTGCATCGGCGCGACCGGCAGCGGCAAGTCGGAGATGCTGCGCACCCTGATCCTCGGCCTGGCGCTCTCACACTCGACCGACGACCTCAGCATGGTGCTGGTGGACTACAAGGGGGGCGCGGCGTTCGCGCCGTTCGCCGGCCTGCCCCACGTGGCCGGGCTGATCGACAACCTGGCCGATGACCCCCAACTGACCGAGCGGGCGCGCAGCAGCATCGCCGGCGAGGTGGTGCGTCGCCAGGAGATGCTGCGCGACGCCGAGAACTCCCCCTCGATCTCCCACTATCGCGAACTGCGCGAGCAGCGCCCGGACTGGCCGCCGATGCCGCACCTGCTCGTGGTGATCGACGAGTTCGGAGAACTGCTGACCGCCGAACCCGACTTCGTCGACCTGCTGCTGACGATCGGGCGCATCGGCCGCTCCATCGGCGTGCATCTGCTGCTGTCGAGCCAGCGCATCGAGGCCGGCAAGCTGCGGGGGCTCGACACCTACCTGTCGTACCGGCTCGGGTTGCGCACATTCTCCGAATCAGAGAGTTCGGTGGTGCTCGACACCCCCGACGCGTTCCACCTGCCCGCCATCCCCGGGTACGGCTTTCTCAAAGTGGACACCTCCGTCTACAAACGCTTTCGCGCCGGTTACGTCTCGGGCCCCGTTCCGGGCGAACTGACCGCAGCACAACCCACCGACGAGGACGAGGAGCCTGCCGGTCCGATGCTGCTCCCGGTCTACAACGGGATCAACCGGGCAGAGGACGAGGGCGCCGAGACCGGCGAAACGGAACTGACGAGGCCCTCGGTCGGGCGTGCACTGATCGATGAAGCGGTCGACCGCATCCGGGTCGGTGTCGACGGAACGACCCCCATCTGGTTGCCCCCACTGCCCGCGCAGCTCACGCTCGGCCGGGTGCTGAACAGCCGAAAACTGAAGGGTCGAGAATCGGGCGGGCCGTCAACCCCCGGATCCGCCAGCCCGGCCACCCAGACGAGCGCCCAGAACGCGCTGCGGATCCCGATCGGCCTCCTCGACGACCCGATCCGCCAACGCCAGGACCCGTGGCTGCTCGACCTCAGCGTCGGCGGCGGTCACGCCACCATCACCGGTGCCCCCGAATCGGGCCGCTCCACCTTTCTTCGAACGCTTGCGGCATCCGTCGCCCTCACCCACACGCCACGCCAGGTCACCATGTACGGCATGGACCTCACCGGCGGTGGGCTTCGGCGAATCGAGGGTTTTCCGCATGTGGGTGGCGTTGCCACCCGGGCCAACCCGGACCGTCTGCAGCGGCTGCTCGAAGAGTTGCACGGCATGCTCGCCGTGCGAGAGGCAGTGTTTCGTGACCACTCGCTCGACTCGGTGCAGGCGTTGCGTCGCGCGCACGAGCAGGGCAGGATCCCGCAGCTGATCTCGGCCGACGTCATTCTGCTCGTCGACGGGCTCGGCTCGCTGCGCGCCGACTTCGAACATCTGGAAGAGCCGCTGGCCGACCTTCTCCAGCGAGGCGGAAGCTTCGGCGTTCACGTGGTGCTCACCCTCGGCCGGTGGAACGAACTGCGCATGAACCTGCAGAACCTGATCGGCACGCGGATCGAACTGCGCCTCGGCGACCCGGGCGACTCGCAGGTGAGCCGCAAGCTCTCGGGCACGCTGAAGATCGACCAGCCCGGGCGAGCGCTGACCGACGCGAGCCTGCTCGGCCAGATCGCCCTGCCCGTCATGGACGAAACCGACGACGACCAGGTCGGCGACGCCCTGGAAGCTCTCGCGAAACGGAGCGCTGCCAGCTGGGAGGGGCCGTCTGCGGCTCCGATCCGATTGCTGCCCGAATCATTCTCCGGCGACGAACTACCCGATGCCCTGGATGAGCCCGAACGCATTCCGTTCGGGCTGCGGCAAGACACCATGGAGCCCGCGTTTCTCGAGATCACCGATCGCGACCAGCACCTTCTGGTGCTCGGTGACACCCGAGCCGGCAAGAGCACCCTTCTGCGCGGGCTGGTGCGCGGCCTCGTCGAGCCGGGAGGCCAGGGCCCTCGCCCAGGCGATCGCCGATGAGTTGGAGAAGCGGCAGGACAGCGGAGCCGCGAAGGGGGAGGGGCCGCGCATCGTCGTGGTCATCGACGACTACGACATTCTCGCCTCGGGCGGAACGGAGCCTCTGCAGCCGCTGCTCGCCTACCTGCCGTCGGCCAGGGACCTGCGCCTGAACGTGATCGTGACTCGACCGGTCGCCGGTGCCGCCCGGGCGATGTACGACCTGGCATTGCAGACGATTCGCGACACCGGGGGGTCGACCCTGGTGATGTCGGGGGAACGCTCCGAGGGACAATTGCTGCCGCGACTGTACGCCGAGCAGATGGTGGCCGGCCGGGGCCGGTTCGTGCGCCGCGGGGAACGCCCACGGCTCATTCAGGTCGCCCATTTCACGCCGGTCGAGCCGTTGGGCGCAAGACCTGGACGCGCGGAATCGTCACCGCCACCCCTGCAGGAGGAAACCTATGCCCCGTGATGCGACCATCCTGTCGGCGGTCGAGGTGACGATCGTGCCGATTCTCGAGGCGGCGGCACAGGTCGCCGCCGACCTGCACGTTCGCACCCTGTTCGACCGGGCCGTGTTGCAACTGGTGGATGCGGCCGGCGACCCGGTGTTGAGTATTCAGAACTCGACGCTGGTGCCGAGAGCCGCCGAGGTGGCACGCCTGTTGCCGAGCGCCCCACCTGTGGCCGAGCCGATCTGGTTCACCGAGGCGCTGCTGCCGTGGGGCGACGCCGGGGAGAGGGGCAAACGCATCCTCTACCAGCTTGCCCAGAGCCTGGACGCCGCGCTCGTGATCGAAGACGCCAGCTGAGCTGAACGACCGGGGTCAGGCGCAGTTCGCCTCGGACGCGAAGGAGTTCGACGCCGCACCGAGAACCGACGCCGGCTCGCCGATGATGTCGAGGCTGCCGTAGGTCTCGAGAACCGGTTCGGCCCCGCCGCCCAGCACATCGACGACGATCAGCGACACGTTGTCGCGGCCGCCATTCTCGAGCGCGCGCCGCAGCAACAGGTTCGCGGTCTGCTTCGCCCGGTAGCCGAGCCCCAACCCCGCGCCGATGCCGTTGCCGCCGAGTTCGTTGCTCAACCCGTCGGAGCAGACCAGAAGCCGCTCCCCATTGACGACCGGGTGCAACCAGAAGTCGGCCGGATTGTCGCTCGAGCCGCCCGAACCGATGGCGCGGGTGATCACGTTCCTGTAGCCGAAGGTGTGCACATTCTCGGGGGCGAGCGTTCCACTGTCGAGCATCTCCTGCACGAGGGAGTGGTCGGTGGTGAGCTGCTCGAACTCGCTCCCGAGCAGGCGGTACACGCGGGAGTCGCCGATGTTGAGCACCAGCCAGTGCGGCTGGCCCTCGTGCTCGATCTGCACGACACCGGCGAGCGTGGATCCGGCGCCGCGGGCGGCGGTGGCGGCGATGGCCTGCACGGCGCTGTGGGCGCGGTCGAGCGCATCAGCGACATCGGCCACCTGGAGTTCTCGGCCGACCAGCGCGCGGAACTCGGCGATGACCGCGGCGCTCGCGCGGTCGCCGGCGTCGTGGCCCCCCATGCCGTCGGCGACAAGGAACACCGGCCATTTCGCCAACACGGAATCCTCGTTCACGGCACGCTTCAGGCCCACGTCGGTGCGGGTGGCGCTGGTGATCTGAACGCCGTTGGGGGCGAAAGCGGATGTACGACCGGATGTACGACCGGATGCGCGATCAACGGCCGCGGCCCCGGCGCCGGTGTGGCCGGTCGTTCGAGATGAGTTCGCCATCGAATTGCCTCTTCTTGCGTGTGCAGTCGCCGTGCGGCGGGATTCTGCACGGCTGGAGTTGTGGGCACCTGAGCCCCCTGATCACAATACTGATTGCGCCTTGAGGTTTCTGTACCCAAAAGGCGGGTAGTGGCACCCTACCCGCTCGAGCGCATCAGCACGTGGGGTGCCTGCGGCTGCACGCGGCGCGGATGCGCTCAGCCGCAGGCGCCCCACAGGCCGAGATCCGATGCCGCGGCCTCGGCTTCGGCTGCCCGCAACAGCGGGTAGTAGGCGTCGTTCGGCGGGATGTTCAGTGACTCAGCCGCCCCCTGGGCGACGAGTTCGTAGTTCACGAACCGGCCATCATCGGTCCAGAGGTAGAACAGGCTGCGACCGTATTTGTCGGTTGGCCCGCGGTCGGCGGTCACCCAGGTGGTGCTGCCCTCTGGCAGGAGCGTGCGCAGCTGCGCGGTCGCCTCGTCGCCGAAGCACTCGGCCTTCTCGCCGACCTCGGGGGTGTCGATGCCGAGCAGCCGCACTTTGACGCGGTCGGTTGTGGGCACGAGCTCGTTGGGCCCGTCGGGATACAAAAACAGTGTGTCGCCGTCGTGCACATAATCGACGGTCATCGCCACAGCGTTGCCCGGACGGTCGGGAACCTCGCCCCCAGTGCTGCCCGGGGCGTTCTGGGTCGGTGACGAGCCGGCCTCCGGAGGGAGGATGCCCGCGAGTGAGCCACCGGATCCGAGTTCGTGCACGGCGAAGTAGCCCAGCACCCCGACCAGGATGACGACCATCAGCACTCGTGGCCCACGACTCTTTGCCCGCTGCATCGTCTCAGCGTATGGCATCGGTGACGGCCCGCTTCCGCAGACCCCGGTGCGACTCCGCAGACACGGGATGAGCCCGTTGGGATGCGTCGCACCAGGCGGCGCGTCAGGCGGCGAAAGCGAGGATCAACCAGATCGCCACGGCCGCGGCAGAGGCCACCAGAAGTGTGCTGAGGAC
>CAJDUP010000122.1_pt1 | contig 15166 bp, 14 predicted proteins | sample 7391181 | NCBI WGS metagenome assembly CAJDUP01 (sample SAMEA7055690, study PRJEB34461) | soil metagenome | biome: terrestrial ecosystem; feature: Peninsula; material: soil | place: Antarctica | collected 2016
CACCTTCGCCGACCAGGAGGCTCTTGGTCTCGATCCCGAGGATGATCGCCACAACGATCAGCAGCACACCGATTGCGACCGTGCCGATGCCGTCCCACAGCCCATCACCGGTGAGAACTGACACGCTGACGCCGATCAGGGCGAATACGAGGCCGACCAGCGCCGCCAGGTCCTCCAGGATGACCACCGGGAGTTCGGGCGCCTTTGAGCGTCTGATGAATTCGACCCATGTCTGCCCACCCCGGAGCGGGTTCGCCTCGCGGATCGCGGTGCGCAGCGAGAAGGACTCCAGCACGATTGCGATCCCCAGTACCAGAAGCGGCAGCCACCACACCTCGATCGGGTGCGGGTTGGCGATCTTGTTCACGCCCTCGTAGAGCGAGAAGACCCCCCCGACCGAGAACAGGATGATTGAGACCACGAAGGCGTAGACGAATCGCTCCCTGCCGTAGCCGAACGGATGCTCCTGGTCGGCCTTGCGTTTGGCTTTACGTCCACCGAGCAACAGCAACAACTGGTTGCCGGCGTCGGCGACAGAGTGCACACCCTCGGCGAGCATCGACGAGGAGCCCGAGAACGCCCAGGCGATGAACTTGGTGATGGCGATGCCGAGGTTCGCCAGAAACGCGGCGATGATTGCCTTATTGCCGCCCGTTGCGCTCATCCGGAAGCCCCATCCCTCATCTCGTTGCAACACCAGTGTGACCCAATCCTAGGATGGAGACGTGACCCAGACTGAAACCATCAACCTGCCCACCATTGCGATCCTCGGAGCCGGCTCGATGGGGCGCGCCATTCTGAGCGGATTGCTGGCCCCGCGTGTCACGGTCTCGGGGGGCATTCGGGTGACCAATCGGTCTGTCGAACGGGCTGCCGAATTCGATGACGAGTCCCGGGTCACGGCCTACGCCACGGCCACTGATGCCGACGCGAACCGCACTGCTGTTGCCGGCGCAAAGGTTGTGCTGGTTGCCGTGAAGCCGTACATGGTGCCCGACCTGCTCGCCGAGATCCGAGATGCGCTCGAACCGGGTGCGATTGTCGTCAGCGTTGCGGCGGGCGTCACCGTCGCCACCTTCGAAGGACTGCTCCCTGCCGAAATCTCGGTGCTGCGGTCGATGCCGAACACCCCCGCGATCGTCGGGCGCGCCGTCACCGGGCTGAGCGCCGGCACGCGCTCCACGCCAGACGATATGGCTATAGTGGCGGAACTGTTCTCCACCGTCGGAACGGTGCTCGAGGTTCCCGAAAGCCAACTCGATGCGCTCAGCACGATCTCGGGCTCCGGTCCGGCCTACGTGTTCTTCCTGATCGAGCAGCTCACCCTGACCGCGATCGACAAGGGGTTCACGCCCGAGCAGGCGGCGACGATGGTGAACACCACATTCCTCGGTGCTGCGGAATTGCTCGCGGCATCCGGATCCTCTCCGGCCGAACTGCGCCGCCAGGTGACCAGCCCGGGCGGAACCACCGCCGAAGCGGTCGCGGTGCTTGAGACCGGCCAGGTCAAGGAGTTGTTTGACACGGCGACGGACGCGGCACTGGCCAGGGCCAGGCGGATGGCTGCCGGAGACTGACGCCACCCATCGGCGGCTTGGTGCAGAAACCGCGGAGCGTTGCCTGTCGGGCACTGACCGCCGTGGGTTGCCGACTGGGCCTACCCGCCGAGGGCCGCGAACCGCTCGATGTCGCCGGAGGTTCCGGAGATGATGATCAGGTCGTGATTGGAGATGACGGTCTCCGGGGTCGCGTAGGTGAACGGCTTGCCGGGGCTCTTCACGCCCACCACGGTGATGCGATACTTGCTGCGAACAAGGGACTCGCCCAGGGGGATTCCTCGGATCGGCTTCGGCGGGTACATCTTGACCAGGGCGAAGTCGTCGTCGAACTCGATGAAGTCGAGCATCCGGCCGCTGACCAGATGGGCGACTCGCTCACCGGCCTCCCGCTCCGGGTAGATCACGTGGTTCGCCCCGATGCGCTGGAGGATTTTCCCGTGTGACTGCGAGATGGCCTTGGCCCAGATCTGCGGCACCTTAAGGTCGACCAGGTTCGCGGTTATCAAAACGCTCGCCTCGATCGAGGAGCCGACAGCCACCACGGCGATGGAGAAGTCCTGGGCGCCGATCTGGCGCAGGGCGTCGATATTGCGCGCATCCGCCTGAACGGTGTGTGTGACTCGGTCGGCCCACTTCTGGATCAGCCCGGCATCTTCGTCGACAGCGAGCACCTCACGGTCGAGCCGGTCGAGCTGACCGGCAGTGGCGGCGCCGAACCGACCGAGTCCGATCACGAGCACGGGGGCGTCGTGTTTGATGCGATCAACCAACGATGGGCCTCTCTTCCGAGAACTGGAACAATTGTCTGCGCTGCCTGGCTGCCAACGCGGCCGCGAGAGTCACTGTACCAACCCGCCCCATGAACATGGTTGCTGCGAGCACGTACACTGCGGCGTCCGGCAGCCTCTCGGTCAGCCCGGTCGAAAGCCCACAGGTCGCGAACGCTGAGATCACATCGAAAAGGACATACTCGAACACGATGCTCGACACGGCGACCGTCGTCGCTCCCCAGAGCACCACGCTGACGGCCAGGCGCAACACGTCTCCCGGAATCTTACGGCCGAACGCCGACATCGACTGCAACCCGCGTGCTTCGGCGAACGCCGCGAGGAAGAGCACGGCGAGTGTGGTCACCTTGATGCCGCCGGCGGTGGAGGCCGACCCGCCGCCGATGAACATCAGCATGTCGCCGACCAGCAGGCTGGACCCGTTAAGGTGGCTGATGTCGATCACCGAAAAGCCGCCCGACCGGGTCATCCCGGAGAGAAAGAACGACTGGAAGATGGTGTCGCCGTCGCCCAGGGCACCGAAGGTCTTCGGGTTGTTGAACTCGAGCGCGAGGAAGACCAGTGCCCCGGCGATGAACAGTACCACCCAGGTCAGCAGGGTGAGCTTGACGTGCAGCGGCCATTTTCTCGGCCGCCGCCAACCGCGGCTGAGTGCGTAGATCACCGGAAAGCCGATGCTGCCGAGGAACACCCCGACCATCATCACGCTGAGAAACCAGTAGTCGTTCGCGTATGGGCCCAAGCCATTCACGTTGGGGCTGAATCCGGTGTTCGTGAACGACATTGCCGACCAGTAGAAGCTGTGCCAGATCGCTTCGATGAGTGGCACCCCGGCGATCAACAGGCGGGGGAAGAACAGAATGGCGAGTGCCGCCTCGATGACGGCGGCGCTGATCGCGACGGTGGCCAGTAGCCCGCCGATCTCACCGAGTCGGACCGCCTGGCCCTCGGCGACCGGCCCGGAGTGGATTCGCAGCGGGTTGCTGTCACTGGCCGCCATCAGCTTGGCACGCAGGCCGAGACGGCGCGCGATGACCAGACCCATGATCGAGGCGAGGGTGAGCACGCCGAGGCCGCCGATCTGCACCCCGATGTACACCACGGCGTGACCGAAAGGTGACCAATGGGTGGCCATGTCCACGGTGGACAGCCCGGTCACACAGATGACCGAGGTGGCGGTGAACAGGGCGTCCGACAGCTTGGTGGCGGTGCCGTCGGCGCTGGCGATCGGCAGGGAGAGCAACAGGGTGAAGATGAGGATCAGACCGGTGAAGACGATGGTGGCGAAACGCGCGGGGGAGCGACCGGCGAAGTGATCGATGAAGTCGCGAATGCGCCCCAGCACCCCGGCCGGGCGGAACCGCGACATGCGGTTGATCCCCATCGTCACGCGCGTGCCCCTCCTCGAACCCGGTCGAGTGTCATGGTACTACCGTGCGGGAATCGGTAGCCTTAGGCCATGGCCGATATCTTCACTGTGATCGCTGACTCTACCCGCCGCGAGATTCTACAGCTACTGCTCGACCGTCATGTCGCTGGTGAGGGGGGCGACACCGGAACCAGCGTTTCGGGCCTGGTCAGCCAGCTGGAACTGAGCCAGCCGACCGTGTCGAAGCACCTCAAGGTGCTGCGCGAGGCCAACCTCGTCTCGGTGCGGGAGGAGGGTCAGCATCGGTTCTACAGTCTGGATTATGGCCCGCTCGAACAGGTCGAGGACTGGCTGATCCCGTTTCTGAGTGCCGACTTCGAGGCGCTCGCCGCCGCAGAGGCAGAGGAAGAGGCTGCAGCCGACCAGGTGCATCTGGGGCACGAGGCCCAGGCCAAGGCAGAGGCACTCGGGCGTGTGATCGCCGAAACCACCCACCAGGTCAAGTCGGCCGCGACGGTGTTCCGCCGCAAGTCCTGACGTTCGCGGCTGCCTGCGGTGCCTCACCGCTTCTCAGCGGTTCGTGCCACCGTTTCTTCTCGCCGGCCGATGCCATTGACTCGTGCATGTGACCCCGTGCATGTGACCCGTGCATGTAACCCCTGCATGCCGACTACTCCTGACTGCCACCACGCACTCACCGGCCCTTCCATTCCTTCCACGCACGACCGCCAGAACTCCACCTCGGCGCCACCTCCGATTCGCCTCCGGCCCGCGCCCGTCCCCCATCCGGGGCACGAATGCAATGAATGCTGGACAACCAGTCACACCAGCCCCTACAGTTGCCACAGGGCACACTCGTCACAGGCGTAGTGTGAACTTCGGGCGGGAGTTTGACCCGCTGAACGAGGCCGTTGGCGGAAACAAGGCAGTGGCAATCCATGGCAGTGGCAATCCACGGCAGTGGCAATCCACGACAGTGGCCAAACAGGGCAGTGACCTAAGGTGAGGATCGAGTGGCATGGCGTCTGACCTGGCGGATGTGCGTTTCCTGACGGTCAGTGAGGTCGCCGGGCTGATGCGGGTGTCACGAATGACGGTGTACCGCATGATTCACGCCGGTGAACTGCCGGCTGTGCGGTTCGGCCGTTCGTTCCGGGTGCCGGAGTCCGCGGTGAGCCAAGCAATAGTGCTGCCCTCCGAAGACTCCGCCTAGGGCCCAAGATCCAGCGGCCCCGAGCTGTGGGCTTGCTGCATTGCCGGTTTCTGCCGTCAAGAATTCAGGAGCAGGGCGCCGCGGGACGTGTAGCGCGATCGGCGTTGCTCGCCTCCTGAGCTTCTGAGCATGACAAGGTCAGCCACACGCCGCGTACGGCACACCTCAAGCCCGCCGAACGCCGGGATGTCGGAACGCTACGCATGGAGTGCCATGCATCCGATAGACTTGCCCGAGGCTATTTTTCCTTCTGCCACCTCTCTTGGTGGCTCCGCCCGATCTTTGTGAGGTATACGTGGGTTCAGTAATCAAGAAGCGCCGCAAGCGGATGGCGAAGAAGAAGCACCGCAAGTTGCTTCGCAAGACGCGTCACCAGCGCCGCAACAAGAAGTAGGCCGGGTAGCGGCTTTCGCCGCTGCCTACTGCTTCGCGCGCCGGAGTGTGAAAGCGCCGGATCCCACGGGGTCCGGCGCTTTTTGCCGCGCCCAACCCGGTCACGCGTGGTGGCCGGGATGCGTAGGCTGGTGGGGTGACATCTGCAATCCTCACCCTCGTCGGCAAGCCCGGCTGCCATCTCTGCGATCAGGCGCGCGTCGTCATCGAACAGGTCCTGGCCGAGCTGGACGGACACCCGAATGCCCCGGCGCTCACACTCACCGAGGTTTCGATCCTCGAGGACGCTGAGATGCACGCGCGTTTTGTCGAGGAGATCCCGGTGCTGCTCATCAACGGCAGAGTGCACAACTACTGGCACATCGACCCCGAGCGCCTGCGCGCCGCCCTGCTCGCCCTCTAACCCCGCGCTGAAATAGAGCTGAGGGGCCAGAAAATGCGCGTGCCTGGCCTATTCTGACGCTGATCTTGGCCCGTCGGCTGAATTAACGACTGAGGTGGCGAGAGTGGCGGGTGGTCTACGGGGTGAGACGGTTGGGGCCTCGGAACAGGAAGGTGGCATCGCGCAACGTGGTCAGGTGCAGCAGCAGCATCGTCACGCGAGACAGGCCCATGCCGAAACCGCCGTGGGGCGGCATCCCGTAGCGAAAGAAGTCGAGATAGAACGACAGCTGCTCCGGGTCGAGTCCCTTTTCACGCGCCTGCGCCTCCAGCACATCGAGGCGGTGCTCGCGCTGCGCGCCGGTGGTGATCTCGATCCCGTTCCAGATCAGGTCGTAGCTCTTGGTGAGTGACGGGTCGTCGGTGCTGCGCATGTGGTAGAACGCCCGGATCGATGCCGGGTAGTCGGTGAGGAAGACGAACTCATGGCCGAACTCTTCGCGCACGTATGCGGAGATCTGGCGCTCGCCCTCCGGATCCATGTCGTCGTCGTCGCGCGGAACCTCGTAGCCGCGTTCGGCGATGATGCGTTTCGCTTCCAGGAGCGGGATGCGTGGGAACGGCGTGCTCGGCACGACCACATCGACGCCAAAGTGTTCCTTGATCTCGTCGCCGTGCTTCTTCTTCACCGCAGTGAGAGCGGCCACCAGCAGGTTCTCCTGCAGAATCATGACGTCTTCGTGGCTGTCGATCCAGCTGATCTCGGTGTCGACACTGATGAATTCGGTTGCGTGCCTGGCGGTGAACGAGGGGTCGGCGCGAAACGCCGGGCCGATCTCGAAGATGCCGCCGAAGCCGGCGGCCTGCGCCATCTGCTTGTAGAACTGCGGGCTCTGCGCCAGGTAGGCGACAGTGTCGAAGTAATCGAGCTTGAACAGTTCGGCGTTCGACTCTGATGGGCTGCCCATCAATTTGGGCGTGTGCACCTCGACGAATTCGTGCTCAACCCAATAGCAACGCAGAGCGTGCTCCAGAGTGGTCTGCACGCGGAAGATCAGCTGGTTCTTGGGCAGGCGAAGGTCGAGGAAACGCCAGTCCATGCGCTTGTCAACACTGCTGTCAGCCTTGATCGGGGTCTCGGGGTCCGCCATCGAATGAACCGTCAGGCTCGCGACCTTGATCTCGATTCCACCGAGCTTCACCCGCTCGTCGTGCTTCAACTCACCGGTGACGGTGACGAAACTGCCCTGGGCCAGGTGGGAGATGGTGTCAGAGATGGTGTCGGGCGCGGCATCCGCAACCGGATTGCCGTCGGCATCGACCGGGGCCGCGGCGCGAGGGTTCACCAGCTGCACGTCGCCGGTTTCGTCGCGGAGAACGACGAACTGAACCTTCTTCTGGTCGCGCACGGTTTCGACCCATCCAGAGACGGAGACGGGGCCATCGGCTTGGGCGGAAAGGTTTTTGATCAGAGAGCGAGAAGTCACAGGCCAAATTCTAGCCGTTTGCCAATTGGATGCCGCCCAGCGTGCTCCGTACGGCGTATTCTCGGCAATCTCACCGGTGCGCCCTCCGTACACTGGAGAACGTGGTCGCTAGCCAGATCCACCTCGTGCGTCACGGCGAGGTCGCAAACCCCGACGGCATCCTGTATGGCAGGCTGCCGCAATTCGGCCTGTCTGAACTCGGGCACAAGATGGCCGCACTCGCGGCCGACGATCTGGCCGGACGCGGCCGCCCGATGACCGCCCTGTTCGCGTCACCGTTGCAACGCACCCGGGAATCGGCGGCACCCATCTCTCGGCTGCTCGACCTCGAGGTGCAACTCGAGCCTCGCATCATCGAGCCGAGCAACAAGTTCGAGGGCAGCCGCATGCGCGGCGCGAACTCTGCGCTGAAGAATCCGCGCACGTGGCCATGGCTCATCAACCCGTTCCGGCCATCCTGGGGCGAGCCCTACCTCTCGATCAGAGACCGGATGCTCGAAGCGATCACCGCTGCCCACGAGTCTGTCGAATCAGGCGACGTGATCCTGGTCAGCCACCAGTTGCCGATATGGACCACCCACCTGGCGCTCGCCGGCAAACGGTTTCTGCACGACCCGCGCAGCCGGCGTTGCACGCTGTCGAGCATCACGACGCTGGAGAGGCAGGGGAGCAGCTTTGTCGAGGTCGGTTATGCCGAACCGGCCGCCTCTCTGCTTGCGACCGCGGTCGATCTGGGAGCCGTATGAGTCGCAGTACCAGAAGTTTGGCGTCCCGGCGACGCGGGCTGCGGGTGGCTGCTGTCGCCGTGGCTGCTGCGATGCTGTTCACCGGCTGCGCGACTGATCCGTTGGCCGACCAGTACCGTCAGGGCAGTGACAAGGGCTTCATCTCGGGCGACGGCACCTACACCGAGATTCTGCCCGCAGACCGCGGGGAGCCGATCGAGTTCACGGGTAGCACAGAGACCGGCGACACCGTGTCCTCCGCCGATTTTCTCGGCCAGGTGTTGGTGGTCAACTTCTGGTACGCCGAGTGCGCGCCCTGCCGGGCCGAGGCGCCCGACCTCGAAAGCGCCTACCAGGCGACCAAAGACGATGGGGCGTCCTTTCTCGGCGTGAACGTGCGCAACCAGGCCGAGACCGCGATCTCGTTCGCGAAGACTCACGGCATCACGTTCCCGTCGGTCATCGACACCGACTCCGCACTGCAACTGGCGTTCACGAGTGATGTCCCGCCGAACGCGGTGCCCACAACACTCGTGCTCGACAAAGAGGGCCGGGTGGCGTCCCGCATCCTGGGGCAGTTGCGCAGCGCCTCGATCCTCGAGACCCTGGTGCGTCAGACGTTGGCCGAGGGCAACTGAGCGTGGGCAACGAGATCATCTACAGCGGGCAACTGCTGTTGGCCATTCCGATCGCCGTTCTGGCGGGCCTCGTCTCGTTCGCATCCCCGTGCATCCTGCCCCTGGTGCCGGGATACCTCGCCTATGTCGGGGGGCTGTCCTCCGGAGCGGTCGAACGTGAGGCCATGCGTCGCGACCGGGCCAGGATGCTCACCGGCGTCGCCCTGTTCATTCTCGGCTTCGCCGTGGTCTTTGTCGCCTACGGGGCCGCATTCGGGGCGGTCGGGCTCTGGCTCATCCAGTGGCAGGATCTCGTCGTTCGTATTCTCGGCGTGCTGGTCATCGTGATGGGTCTCGTGTTCATCGGCCAGTTCACGTTCATGCAGAACACCATGAAGCCGACCTGGCGGCCGGCGACCGGGATGGCCGGAGCGCCGTTGCTCGGCATCGTGTTCGGGCTGGGCTGGACCCCCTGCATCGGGCCGGCGCTCGCCTCCATCCTGGCCCTCGGCATGAATGGCGGCTCACCGTGGCGGGGCGCCCTGCTGGCGTTCCTCTACTGTCTGGGTCTCGGTATCCCGTTTCTGCTGGTCGCGCTCGGGCTGAACTGGGTGACCCGGTCGGTCGCCTTCCTGAAGCGGCACATCCGGGCGATCAACATCGGCGGCGGCGTGCTGCTCATCCTGCTCGGTGTGCTCATGGTCACCGGAGTCTGGTCGTACTGGATCGATTCGCTGCAGGCGGTGATCCCGAGTTTTGTCCCGGCCATCTGATCACATCGACTCCCCGGTGCCCAAACCGCGCACATCCGACGGGATCACCCAGCCGCGGCTGGGGCCATCCGGCTGGCTGCGCTGGTTCTGGCGCCAACTGACCAGCATGCGCACCGCGCTGTTGTTGTTGTTGCTGCTGGCGGTGGCGGCGGTGCCCGGATCGCTGGTGCCTCAGCGCTCCTCCGACCCGAACGGGGTCACCCAATACTTCCGGGACAACCCCGACCTTCTCCGCCATCTACCTGTTGCTGTTCGCCTCGCTCGTCGGCTGTGTCATTCCGCGCACGCGGCACCACCTGAAGGCGTTGGGGCAGAAACCGCCGAAGACGCCGCTGCGGCTGAACCGAATGGCCGGTTTCATCCGGAGGGAGCACCACGGCGCCGCAACGGATGCGCGGGGCGCGGCCGGCGCGGCCGAGCAGCTGCTCCGAAAATCTGGCTATCGCACGGTCATGTTCGACGAACCGGCGACCAGGGGCCGGCCCGGCGCGTACTCGGTCTCGGCCGAGCGCGGCTATCTGCGCGAGACCGGCAACCTGCTGTTCCACATCGCCTTGTTGGGGGTCCTGGTGGCCGTCGGGGTCGGTGGCGGGTTCGGCTTCACCGGCCAGCGTGTGGTCGTCGAGGGGCAGACCATGGTCAACTCGCTGGTCTCCTACGACTCGTTCAACCCCGGGCGATTCTTCAACGACAGCTCCCTCAAACCGTTCACCCTGAGCGTCGATACCTTCGACGTCACCTACCAGAGCGACCCGAACAAGGGCGCCTACGGCCAGGCCCTCGACTTCGACGTGAAGACCACCACCCGGCTGCCGGGCGAGGAGCCGCAGTCGAACCGCATCAAGGTGAACGAGCCGCTGTCGATCGGCGGCACGAACGTGTACCTCCTCGGCAACGGCTATGCGCCGACCATCACGGTGCGTGACCCATCAGGTCGAGCGGTGTACCGGGAGATCATCCCGTTCCTGCCACAGGACACCAACCTCACGTCCACCGGCATCATCAAGGTTCCCGACGGTCTGGCCGATCAACTCGGAATGATCGGCTTCTTCTACCCCACCCCGTTCGAGCTCGGCACCGGGGCGCTCACCTCGGCGTATCCCGACCTGAAGTCGCCGGTGCTCGAGTTGAGGGCCTACCGAGGAGACCTCGGCATCAACGACGGCACACCGCGCTCGGTGTACACGCTCGACACGGATGGGATGACCCAGATCGCCGGCGGCAAGAGTGGCACGGATGCGCTGAGGCTGGGCCTCGGCGAGACAGCCGAACTGCCCGACGGCCTGGGCACCATCTCGTTGGATGAAGTGAACCGGTTCGCCTCCCTCGACGTGCACCGCGACCCGGCGCAGGGCTGGGTGCTGCTGTTTGCCGTTCTTGCGACGGCTGGGATGTTCGCCGCGCTGCTGATCCCCCGGCGTCGCGTCTGGATTCGAGCCACCGATGGTGAGGGCGACGCCCTCCAGCTGGAATACGCGGGCCTTGCGCGCGGCGAGGACCCGCAGCTCGCCCAGGCGGTGGCTGACGTTGCCCGGCGCCACGAGGCAGCCCTCGACCTCGAGGCCCCCCTCGATCTCGAGGCTTCCCCCGACTTCACGAGCCAACGATCGACATCCAGCCGCGCTGACGTAAACTCGTCACCGTGACCGAAACGCTCTCGCAATACTCCGCAATTCTCCTGTACTGCACGATGGTCGTCTACGCGGCGGCATTCGTCGCATTCGCGATCGACCTCGCCCAGCGTTCCGCTGCGGCAGGCCGGCCGGTGGCGCAATCGGGTGCGGGCGAACAACTGACCGCCGCCCAGCGACGCGCCGCAGCCCAGATGACCCAGACCGCCTCCGGCGGATCCGGCAGATCCGGGACGGTGACCACCCTCGACCGGCCCACGGTGATCGACGACGATGCAGAGATCGCCCGCACCCGCTCCGGCGGAGTGGTCATCCGGGTGGCCATGGCGCTCACCTGGCTGGGCTTCGTCGCTCACCTGCTCGCGACGATCCTGCGCGGTGTCGCCGCCGAGCGTGTGCCGTGGGCAAACATGTGGGAATTCTCGATGACCGGCACCGTGCTCATGGTCGGTGTCTTCCTCGGGGTGCAGTTCAAGTTCGACCTCAGATTCCTCGGGGCATTCCTGATCGGGCTGGTGCTGATGCTGCTGGGGATCGCGAGCCTGCAGTACTACGTCGACGTGGTTCCGCTGCCGCCGGCGCTGCAGTCGTACTGGCTGGTCATCCACGTTCTGGTGGCCACGCTGGCGACCGGATTCTTCGCCCTTGGGTTCGCGCTCTCCGGTGTGCAATTGATGCGCACCCGATACGAGGAGTCCGAGGATTCCCCGCCCACGTGGCTCCGGTTCCTGAAGACCCTGCCGGCCGCTGTGACCCTCGAGAACCTCGCCTACCGGTTGAACGTGATCGGCTTCATTCTGTGGACCTTCACGCTGATCGCGGGCTCCATCTGGGCCGAGGCGGCGTGGGGCCGGTATTGGGGCTGGGACACCAAAGAGGTGTGGACCTTCATCATCTGGGTGATCTACGCGGGTTACATCCACGCGCGGGCGACCCGCGGTTGGCGCGGCTCACGGTCGGCGTGGCTGGCGATCGTCGGCTTCAGCGCGGTCATGTTCAACTTCGGCATCGTGAACGTGTTCTTCAAGGGGCTGCACGCGTACAGCGGCCTGTGATCCTGGCCCGACCCCGCGTTGCTGACCCGCGTGTGTTCCTGCAGAAATTCAGGAGCAGAGGAGCCGGGGGCGTGTAGGGGGCCCGGCTGTGCTCTGAGCCTGAACTTCTGAAGGCAGCAGGGCGAGGTCGGGGCTACTCCGGGCGCCCGGATGCGGCCAGCATCCCGTGGCAGCGGGCGAGTCGCGAAATCCACCAGTCACGTCGTTCGGCGGGCGCGGCGAACCTGTCGAGCACGCGGGGGTCGGGGGTGACCCGGCGCACCGGGATCGAACCGCCCGTGGCGAGCAGCGGGTCGGCGGTGACGTCCTGGGCGAGGAGTGATGCCGTACCCAGGCCGCAGTCGTAGTCCAACTCCGGCAGGGCGGCGGCCAGGTGCGCACCCATCGAGAGGCCGATCGAGGTGTCGAGGGCGCTCGAGACGACCATCGGAAGTCCGGTGCGGTCGGCCAGCTTCAAGACAGCACGAATGCCGCCGAGCGGCTGAGCCTTGACCACGAGCACGTCGGCGGAGCCTGTACGTGCGACTTCGAGCGGGTCGCTGGCCCTGCGCACACTCTCATCGGCCGCGATGGGGATGCCGAGATACCTGACCCGCTGGCGCACCTCGGCGAGGTCGGCCAGATCCAGGCACGGCTGCTCGACGTACTCGAGGTCGAACTCGCCGAGAGTGCGAATGGCGATCTCGGCCTCATCCACACTCCACGCGCCGTTCGCATCGACGCGGATGCGGCCGCCGGGCCCCAGAACTCTCCGCACCTCGCGCACCCGGGCCACGTCATCGGCCAGGCGTTGTCCGGTCTCGGCCACCTTGACCTTGGCCGTGCGGCAACCGGCGAAGCGGGCGAGAACGTGGGCGACCTGGTCTGTGGGTACGGCGGGCACGGTGGCATTCACCCGGATCGAATCGCGCCGAGTCGGCGGGGTCTCGTGCCAGCCGAACTCGATCGCGGCCGCCAGCCAGGCGACGGCCTCGTCGTCACCGTATTCGGCGAACGGGGAGAATTCACTCCACCCGGCCGGGCCTTCGAACACGAGGGCCTCGCGCGTCTCGATCCCACGAAAACGGGTCACCAGCGGCAACGAGAGAACCCGGGCGGTTGCAAGCAGGTCGTCCAGCGGTGGCAGCATCCATCCAGTCTGCCACCTGGCGCGTGGCGGGGTCGCAGGATTCCAGACCTCGGTACTGTCCCGCGTAGGCTGAGGGCCATGGTGAGCCAAGTTTCTGACATCTTCGACACGAGCGCGTGGAAGGTTGCCCCCGGTGCCGAACAGTTCACCGACATCACCTACCACATCGACAACTCCGGCCAAGTGGCCCGTATCGCCTTCAACCGGCCCGAGGTGCGAAACGCGTTCCGCCCGCACACGGTCGACGAACTGTACAGCGCACTGGAGGATGCCCGGCAGAACACCCGCATCGGGGTGGTGCTGCTCACCGGCAACGGGCCGAGCGCGAAAGACGGCGGCTGGGCGTTCTGCTCGGGTGGCGACCAGCGCATCCGAGGCCGAGACGGCTACCAGTACCAAGGCAGCGGGATGGCGGCCGGGACAACTGAACCCGCTGCGCCGCTCACCGCGGCCACGGGGCGCCTGCACATCCTCGAGGTGCAGCGCCTGATCCGGTTCATGCCCAAGGTCGTCATCGCGGTCATTCCCGGCTGGGCTGCCGGCGGCGGCCACTCACTGCACGTGGTCTGCGACCTATCGATCGCCAGCGCCGAACACGCGAGGTTCAAGCAGACCGACGCCGATGTCGGCTCCTTCGACGCCGGCTACGGCAGCGCCTACTTCGCCCGCCAGGTCGGCCAGAAGTTCGCTCGTGAGGTCTTCTTTCTCGCCCGCGAGTATGACGCCCAGAGGGCCTACGAGATGGGGGCCGTGAACGCGGTTGTGCCGCATGCCGACCTGGAGACAATCGCTCTGGAGTGGGCCCGAGACATCCTTACCAAGTCGCCGACAGCCATCCGCATGCTGAAGTTCGCCTTCAACGCGGTGGATGATGGCCTCGTCGGTCAGCAGGTGTTCGCCGGCGAGGCCACCCGCCTGGCCTACGGCACCGATGAGGCGGTCGAGGGCCGTGATTCGTTCCTCGAGAAGCGCGCACCCGACTGGTCTCCGTACCCGTGGCATTTCTGACAGGCAGAACCGAACCTGGCACCGACCGGGCCCCGGGTGGGCGGTGAGCCGGCCGCTGCGGCTCCTCGCCGCCGACGATCCACGCGACGTGCTGCAGGGATTGCGCGATGCCCTGTCGGGGGTCGGGCCGGCAATCTGGCCGGTCGCGCCCGGCGCCCGGCTGCCCGAGCAGGTGCCCGACCGGGTCGCACCCGACGTGGTGCTGATCGTCGAGACCTCCGGATCCACCGGCAACCCCAAACGCGTCGTTCTGACCGCCGATGCCCTGTTGGCAAGCGCCACCGCCTCGGAGGCAGCGCTTGGGGGGCCGGGGCAGTGGCTGCTCGCCCTGCCCGCGCACTATATCGCCGGCATCAACGTGCTGGTGCGCTCACTGACGGCGGGCACCGAGCCTGAGATCGCCGGCACCGGTCATTTCGACCCTGATGAGGTTGTGGCGGCCGCCCGGCGGATGACCGGCACACGCCGGTACGTGTCACTGGTTCCGGCACAGTTGGCCGCGCTTCTGGATGCGGATGCGACCGGTGACCTGCTGCGGCGGTTCGACCGCATCCTGGTCGGCGGGCAGGCCCTGCCCACCCGACTGCGTGAGCGGGCAGACGAGATGGAGTTGCGGATCACCCGCACATACGGATCCAGTGAGACCGGCGGCGGCTGCGTCTACGACGGTCGCCCGATCGGCGACACCCGGGTGCGGATCGTCGACGGCCTCATCGAATTGGCCGGCTCTGTGCTCGCGGTCGGCTACCTCGATCCGGGCCAGACCGATCGCGACTTCCACAACGACGAAGGCCGGCGCTGGTACCGCAGCCAGGACACCGGCCAGTTGTCCAGTGATGAGCGTGGACCGCTTCTGACAGTGACCGGCCGTGCCGATGATGTGATCATCTCAGGCGGAGTTAAGGTCTCGTTGGCCGAGGTGGAACACCTGCTGCAGGCGGTGCCAGAATTCGCTCACTCCGCCGTGACCGGTGCCCCCAGCGACCGGTGGGGCGAGGTGCCCGTGCTGGTTCTGGAAGGCACCGATCCGCCGCCGGC
>CAJDUP010000095.1_pt1 | contig 14857 bp, 13 predicted proteins | sample 7391181 | NCBI WGS metagenome assembly CAJDUP01 (sample SAMEA7055690, study PRJEB34461) | soil metagenome | biome: terrestrial ecosystem; feature: Peninsula; material: soil | place: Antarctica | collected 2016
TGCACCTGCAATGCCACATCGGCACCGACACCCTCTCCCTCGCCCGGCTCGGCGCACGGATGACCGGGCTCGACTTCTCGCCGGCCTCGCTCGAGCAGGCCCGGGCGCTCGCCGAGGCATCCGGGGCCACGATCCCCTTTGTGGAAGCCGACGTCTACCGGGCCGCCGCCGTGCTCGGCGCCGAGCAGTTTGACCTGGTCTACACCGGGATCGGGGCGATCATGTGGTTGCCCAGCATCGAGCGTTGGGCCGAGACCGTGGCCGCACTGTTGAAGCCGGGCGGGCGGGTGTTCATCCGCGACGCCCATCCCGTGCTGATGGCGGTCGACGAGAAGCGCCCCGACGCGCTCACCCTTCGCTACCCGTATTTCGAACGGCCCGAGCCACTGGTCTGGGAGGATGACGGCACCTACGTCGACACCGACGTGCACTTTCAGTCGACCGTGACCCACGAATGGAACCACGGGCTCGGCGAGATGATCACCGCCCTGCTCAGCCACGGGATGACTCTCACCGGGCTGGAAGAACACGTGAGCGTTCCGTGGGAGGCCCTGCCCGGTCGGATGGAGCGCGGCGACGACGGGGAATGGCGGATGCTCGAAGACCCGTGGCGGCTTCCGCTCAGCTTCACCCTGCAGGCGACGAAGAACGCGTAGGCGACGTGGCGGTCGGCCACGCTTTGCCGGTCAGCCGACCGGGGAGAGCACCCCGATCATGCCGAACAGGTCTTTCGGGTCGTCGGGGTTGGCCACCAGGTCGATGTCGTCGGAGTAGTCCGGGTTGTCGCCGATCTGATCACGCACGTAGCGCAGCGCCGAGAAGTCTTCGATGGCGAAGCCGACCGAGTCGTACACGGTGATCTGCTCGGGTGAGGTGCGCCCGGGCTTGCGTCCGGCCATGACCTCCCAGATCTCGGTCACCGGAAAGTCTGCGGGCACGTCCTGGATCTCACCCTCGATGCGGGTCTGCGGCGTGTACTCGACGAAGACGTCACCGCGGTACAGGATGGCGGGGTCGAGCTCCGTCTTGCCGGGGCAGTCGCCGCCGATGCCGTTGATGTGCACGCCCGCGCCGACCATGTCGGAGGTGAGCACGGTGGCGTGCGTCTTATCGGCCGTGCAGGTGGTGATCACGTCGGCGCCGCTGACCGCGTCGAGGCCGCTCGTGGCGACGTGGATGTCGAAGCCGTGCGGCGTCATGTTGCGCACGAATTTCTGCACCGCGGCCGGGTCGGTGTCCCACATACGCAGCGAGTTGATCCCGAGCGCGGTGCGAAAGGCCAGAGCCTGGAACTCGGCCTGGCTGCCGGCGCCGATCATGCCCATCGTTGTCGAATCGGGCCGGGCGAGCACCTTGGCCACCATGGCGCTGGTGGCGGCCGTTCGAAACGCGGTCAGCACGGTCATCTCGGCCAGGAAGGTGGGGTAGCCGTTGCTCACGCTGGCGAGCACACCGAACGCCGTGACGGTCTGGTAGCCGCGGGCCGGGTTTGACGGGTGGCCGTTGACGTACTTGAAGCCGTAGGTCTCGTGGTCGCTGGTGGGCATCAACTCGATCACACCGAACGGGGTGTGGCTGGCCACGCGTGGGGTCTTGTCGAACACCTCCCACTTGCCGAAGTCGTCCTCGAGGTAGCCGATCAGGCCGGCAAGGATCTTCTCCGGGCCCTGTTCGCCGGCCCAGCGCACCATGTTTCGCACGTCCACGAATCGCGTCATAAAAGGCACCATCAACTCTCACTGAAGATCCGAGCGCCCAGGCGCTGGAGAAAACTGTTATCACCCTCAACTCTACGCGGATGCTGTCCCTGTCCGGATCGCCGTTGAGCTAGCGTGCATCGCATAGTAGTATGTAATGCATGAGAGCGGATGTCGGAGCCCAATTGCGCAAGGGGGTGGTCGAATACTGTGTGCTCGGCCTGCTCGCGCGCGAGCCGATGTATGGTTGGCAGCTCTCCGAAACGCTGGGACTGGTCTCGAGCTTCGACGAGGAATCCGACGCCGGCCCGGTGCGCAAGTATTACCGCCTGACCGATGCCGGCATTCGCGAACTCGCAGAGTTTCGGCTGCAGTGGGCGCCGTTCAGTCGTACTGTCGACGAACTCATCGAGGAGGAGCATCGTGTCGAAGAGCACCACGCCAAGGAACGCAACGTCGAGGAGGATCACCATGCCTGACCCCGTTCAGCCCCAGGTTGTGCGCAGCTACCTGTCCGAGCTTCAGGCTGCGCTGATCGGCGTGCCGACCGAGGTCTCCGACGAGATCGTCGCCGGAATCGCCGAAGAGCTCTCCGGGCTGGATGCCGCCACGGCGGCGACCCGCATCGAGGGGCTCGGTGATCCGATATTCATCGCCGCCGAGGCCCGGGCAGAGGCTGGGGTGTCAGCCGCGGCGGGCCAAGGCGCAGGGGCTTCTGGCGTGGGCGCGGCAGCTGGCAGCGCGGCGGTTGGCAGCGCGGCAGCTGGCGGCACTGTGATCGGCGGCGCCGCGGGGACGCAGACTGCGGCAGACCCCCGCTGGTACACCGTGGTGGCGAGCGTGTTCGTTGCGCTCGGCGGGGTGGTCATCCCGATCCTCGGCTGGATCGTCGGCATTGCCATGGTGTGGCTGTCGAAGAGCTGGCGCACGTGGGAGAAGTGGGTGGCGACTGTGCTGCCCTTCGCGGTGGTGCTGGTGGCATGGCTGGTGGGCGCGTTGGTGAACCTGTTGAGCCAGGGCGGTTCGCCTGAATCGGGTGGGCTCTACGAGCCGCAATTCGGCAACGCTTCTCCGTTGTCGAGCCTCTTTCTGATCGTCCTGATCAATGTGATCGTCGGCATCTGGCTGCTCTGGCGCGCACTCCGGCGCTGAGGTCAGCAGCACCCGTATTGGCGTTGGTCGAGGTGTCGCTTGCGGCCTTCTCAAGACCGCTGAGCGCTGGTTCAAGCCGTCGCTGATCGGGGGTTTCGAGACGATCCTCCTGCGTCGAATCCCTCAATCCGCGGGGCTGTGCGCCGCGGTTTCGAGTCGATCCTCGTTGCTCGGATTCCTCAACTCCCGTGGCGGGTCGTCGGTGGTCGTTACCGCGGGGGTTCAGGCGCCGACCGCGGCGATGGCTGCAGTGAGTTCGGCCCCGAGATTCGGAATGGCGAGGTGCACGCCATCGGCCACCACCGGTGTTCCGCCCACGACCACGTCGGTCACGTCACCGGCACCAGCGGCGAAGACGACGGTCTCGAGCAGCGACTGCGGGGCCCAGCCCGCGGTGCGAACCGAGTCGAGCCGGATCGTCACGAAGTCGGCGAGGGCGCCGACATCGAGCATCCCGGCCTCCGGCCAGCCGAGCGAGGCCGCTCCGTGAACCGTGGCCGCTTCCAACAGTTCGGATGCCCGGAAGTGCCCGCGCTTGTGGCTGGCCACCCGCTCGGTCATCTCGATTCCGCGGGTCTCTTCGAACGGGTCGATCACCGCGTGACTGTCGCTGCCGATTGTCAGTCGCACCCCGTGCTCGACCAGGTCGGCGGCCGGGCCCAGCCCGTCGGCGAGGTCGCGTTCGGTGGTCACGCAGAAGCAGGCGAACGCGTCTCTGGCAGAAATGGCGGCGATGTCGTCGTCGGTCAGGTGGGTGGCGTGCACCGCCGAGGCCAGGCTGTCGAGCACGCCGTGCGCCGCCAAGTGTTCGGTGGGGGTGACGCCGTAGACGCGCAGGCAGTCGTCGTTCTCGGCCACCTGCTCCGATACATGCGCGTGGATGGGAGTCTCATGGCGGTGCGCCCATTCGGCGACCGTGGCCAACTGGTCTGCCGGCACTGCGCGCACCGAGTGCACGGCGGCGCCCACGCGCACGGTGTCGCCGGTCACCCGGTCCCGGGTGCGGGTCGCCCGTTCGGCCCAGCGGGCCGCGGTGCCGTCGCCGAACCGGCTCTGCGCCTCGGACAACGGGACATGTGCGTCGCTGTCGCCAGCAAATCCCGGGCCGAAGCCTCCCGCGAGGTAACAGGTGTCGAGCAGTGTGAGCCGGATGCCGGCATCTCTGGCGGCTCGTGCGATCGCCTCACCCATCGCCGAAGGCTCGGGATACGGCACGCCGCCGACATCGTGGTGCACGTAGTGAAACTCGCCCACGCAGGTCATCCCGGCCAGCACCATCTCGGCGAATGTCGCACGGGCGAGCCGGTAGTAGTTGTCTGGTTGCAAGCGGGCGGCGACCGCGTACATGCGCTCGCGCCAGGTCCAGAAGCTGCCTCGCTCGGCCTGCGTGTGCCCGCGCAGCGCCCGGTGAAAGGCGTGCGAGTGCGCGTTCACGAACCCGGGAACGGTGATGCCGCGAAGCACGGTCGCTCCCGCAGGAGCCTCGACCACGTCACGCTCGATGCGGCTGATCCGGTCGCCCGTGACTTCGATCAGAACGCCGGTTTCGGCGCTGTCGTCACCCAACCAGGCGTGCTCGGCCCACCAGGTTGAAACCCTCTCGTGCGGACCGTCTGGTGCCGCTTGGTCAGCCGCGGTTCTGGTGCTCGCGATTTTGTCGCTCACTGTCCCGCCGCAACGGTTTCGGCCGGTGACGTGAGCAGGTCGGTGAGCACCGCGGCCAGCGCGATCACCCCGTCGACGCAGTCGACCTCTTCTGCATGTTCACGGGGGCTATGGCTGACTCCGGTCGGGTTGCGCACGAAGAGCATGGCGGTCGGAACCGCGTTCGAGAGGATTCCGGCGTCATGCCCGGCTCCGGTCGGCAGCACCGGTGCACTGATGCCGGCGGTATCCAGGGTCGCAACCAGCCGGTCGCGCAGCGGCCGGTGAAAGTCGATCACCGGGGTCCACGACTCCTGGCTCACTTCCACCTCCACTCCGTGGGCGGTGCCGGCGGCGGATGCCTCGGCCGACAGGTCGCGCACGACCCCCGTGACAGACGCCTCATCGGCGGCCCGGGTGTCGAGCCACGCGTCGACACGCGCGGGGATGGCATTGGTGCCGTTCGGATCGACCCGTACCCGCCCGAACGTACTGACGGCATCGTGGGTCTCGGCGATGCTGCGCGCGGCGAGGATGGTCGTCGCGAACGGCAGCATCGGGTCGCGGCGGTCGATCAGCGCGGTGGTACCGGCGTGGTTGCCCTCGCCGGTGAAGGTGAAGCGCCAGCGGCCGTGCGGCCAGATCGCGCTGGCCACGCCCACCGACGCATTCTGGTTCACCAGGTTCTTGCCCTGCTCGACGTGCAACTCGACGAAGACGCCGATCTTCGCCAGGGCATCCGCGTCGTGCCCCATGTCTTGGGCCCGGATGCCGGCGGCGTCGGCTGCGTCGGCCAAGGAGATACCGTCGTTATCGGTGAGGGCCCGGGCCCGGTCGGGATCGGTCTGGCCGGTCATCAGCCGGGAGCCGAGGCAGGCCAGCCCGAACCGGGAACCCTCCTCTTCGAAGAAGTTGATGATCACCAGCGGTCGCACCGGGGTGATGCCGGCCGCTCGCAGGGCGTCCAAGGCGAGAAAGGAGCTGACCACGCCGAGCGGGCCATCGAACGCACCGCCACCGGGGACACTGTCAAGATGGCTGCCGGTGGCCACCGCACCCGCTGTGGGGGTTCCCCACCACGCCCACTGGTTGCCGTTGCGGTCGACCTCCACGTCGAGGCCGCGCTTCGTTGCCTCTGCTGTGAACCACTCCCTGAGGCTCAGGTCGACGGCGGTGAATGGAAACCTGTTGTAGCCGCCAGATCGACCGATCGGGCTGAGCGTTGCCCAGGTGTGGTCAAAGCTTCGGCGGATTGCCGCCGGGTCAGCAGGCAGGTTGGTGGTCGAACCGTTCGGCGAGGTCATCGGTACATGCTTTCTTCACGACAAGGGGTTGCTGCGGCTCCTTCGAATGTACTGCAATCGCCGGAACGGAACGCTGAGGGCTACGGGATTGCGGTCTGGTCACGCAGACAGATCGGCTCTCGTTTGAGTGCCGCAACAATACCGCGCAGGCCTAGACTCTCTTCACCGCGACCGAATTCGGAGCCGACCGCAAGGAGCTGACGATGACTGCTACGCGACCACTTCGCGGCCGAAAGGTCCTCTACCTCGACCTTGACGACACCATGGTGGACTTCGCCAGCGGTGTGCGGCGACTGAACCACGTCGAGACGGTCGAATACGCCGGTCGATACGACCAGGCGCCGGGAATCTTCTCGCTCATGGATCCGATGCCCGGTGCGCTTACGGCGCTCCATCTGCTGGCACAGCACTTCGACACGTACCTTTTGTCGACCGCGCCGTGGTTGAATCCGAGCGCGTGGACCGACAAGCTGCTCTGGGTGCAGCAACAGTTCGGCATCGAGGAAGGCACCGATGCCTACAAACGGTTGGTGCTCTCACACCACAAGAACCTCAACCGTGGCGACTTTCTGGTTGACGACAGCCCCGCCCACGGTGCCAGCGAGTTCGTGGGGGAGTGGCTGCGCTTCGGCCCGGATGCGGCCTTCAGCACCTGGCAGCAGGTCACCGACTACCTGGTGCCTCTGGCCGCCGGGCCAACCCTGGGCGAGGCGATTGAAATTGCACGTGATGCCCACGCCGGGCAGGTCGACCGTCTCGGGGTTCCCTACATCAAGCATCCCCTCGAGGTGATGCGCCGCGTGAGCACGGAGGAGCAGAAGATCGTCGCGATCCTGCACGATGTCGTGGAAGACAGCTCGGTGACCGTCGCCGACCTGACTGCCCTCGGCTTCTCCGCACGGGTCACCGCCGCGGTGGCTGCCATCACGAAGATCCCCGGCGAACCGCTGGAAACATCGATGGCGCGGGTGGCCGCCGATCCGCTCGCAACGGTGGTGAAGATGGCCGACCTCTCACACAACGCCGATCCGGATCGGGTCGCGCTTCTCCCCGCCGAAAAGCGTGCCGAACTCAAAACACGCTATGAGGAATCGGCGCGATTGATCGGCTCCGATCTCGACGCGATCCTCTCCGAGGCGCAGGATGCCCGCTTCGGCGAACACCGCTGACGATTCGCGTGCCCGAATCGTGTGACCGAACGTATACGGCCGGCCGCGCGCAGAGGTGCTTGAACCGGGCAGTTCTGGCACAGTGGAGGGATGGTCATCCCCTACCGTCGCATCGTGATTCTCACCGGGGCAGGAGTCTCCGCCGAGTCGGGTATCCGCACTTTTCGGGCTTCGGATGGTCTCTGGGAGGAGCACAGGGTCGAAGATGTGGCCACTCCCGAGGGCTACGCCGCCGACCCGGTACTGGTGCAGCGCTTCTACAACGAGCGGCGTCGGCAACTGGTTGGTGGCGCCGTGCGACCGAACGCCGCGCACGAGGCATTGGCGCGCCTGGAGGCAGAGTTCTCCGGTGAGTTGCTGCTGGTGACACAGAACATCGACGACCTGCACGAGCGGGCGGGATCCCGTGGGCTGATCCACATGCACGGGGAACTGTTGAAGGTGCGCTGCGAACACTGCGGGCGCCTCACCGAGACCCGGGCCGACGTGAGCGTCGACGACATCTGCGCCCATTGCGGCACGGGGAGCCTCCGCCCCCACGTGGTCTGGTTCGGTGAGATGCCGCTACGGATGCCCGAGATCGACGACGCCTTGCAGCGCTGCGACCTGTTCGCGGCGATCGGCACCAGCGGCAACGTGTATCCGGCGGCAGGCTACGTGCGGCAGGCGGCCCGCGCAGGTGCGCACACCGTGCAGATCAATCTGGAGCCGACCGCGATCAACTCCGATTTCGACGAGATCCGGCTGGGGCCGGCCGGCGAACAGGTGCCCGCCTGGGTCGACGAGCTGCTTGGCTCCTGACTCCAGCCAACCGGGTCGAGTCAGCGCTCCTCGTCCGGCGCCAGCGCCGAGATGATCTCGTAGGCGACATGCGCCGCGGCCACACCGGTGAGCTGGGCGTGGTCGTAGGCGGGAGCAACTTCTACAATGTCGGCACCGACCAGGTTGACGTTGCGCAACTCGCGCAGCATGGCCAACAGTTCCCGACTGGTCATCCCGCCGGCCTCGGGTGTGCCGGTGCCCGGCGCGTGGGCCGGGTCGAGCACGTCGATGTCAACGGAGAGGTAGACGGGGCGGTCGCCGAGCCGTGTGAGCATCCGGTCGATTGCCGATTGCAGCCCTTCGCGCTCGATCTCGTGGCTCGCGATGATGGCGAACCCGAGTCGCTCGTCGTCGCGCAGGTCCTGACGGTCGTACAGCGGGCCGCGGATGCCCACGTGCAGGCTGTGTTCCATATCGATCAGGCCCTCTTCGGAGGCGCGTCTGAACGGCGTGCCGTGCGTGATCGGGGCTCCGAAGTAGGTGTCCCAGGTGTCGAGGTGGGCGTCGAAGTGCAGAACCGCGACCGGGCCGTGTTGTTCCGCAGCAACCCGGAGCAGGGGGAGTGCGATGGTGTGATCGCCGCCGATGACCACCAACGTGGTGCCGCCCGTGCTCAGGTGGCGGGCGCCGGCTTCGATCTGGCCGACCGCCTCGTCGATGTTGAACGGGTTGGCCGCGATGTCGCCGGCGTCGGCCACTTGCTGGTGCGCGAACGGGGAGACATCCTGCACCGGGTTGTACGGGCGCAGCAGGCGGGAGGACTCCCGCACGTGGGCGGGGCCGAACCGGGCGCCGGGGCGATAACTGACGCCGCTGTCGAACGGCACACCCACAACGGCGATGTCGGCGCGGGCGACCTCATCCAGCCGCGGAAGCCGGGCAAAGGTCGCGATGCCGGCGAACCGGGGAACCACACTCGCGTCGACCGGACCAATGGGTTCTTGACTGTTTTCCATGGGGTGCTCCTCACACTGATGTGCCTGGTCACACGCTAACAGAGGCGGGTGTGACGGCGTCGCGTGCCAGGCCCCTGACACGGAGGCCCGTCACGGCACGAGCAAGATCTTGCCAATGTGCTCTGACGACTCCATGCGGCGGTGGGCGTCGGCGGCGTCTTCGAACGAGAATCGACTGTCGATAATGGGGCGATAGCGGCCGGATTCGACCCAACCCCAGGCGTCCTCGTGCAGGCCGGCGATGATTGCCGCCTTCTCAGTGTGCGGGCGGGAGCGGAGCGTTGTGCCGGAGTAGTGTCCGCGCTTCTGCATCAGGAAGAACGGGTTGAAGGCGGTCTTCTCCCCGCTCTGGTTCGCAATCACCATGATGCGCCCGTCGGTGGCGAGCGCGGCGATGTTTCGGGCAGCGTACGCGCCCCCGACCATGTCGAGGATCACGTCGGCGCCCTGATCCTCGGTGGCTGCCTTCAGTTCGGCCACGAAATCCTGTTCGCGATAATTGATCAGGATGTCTGCGCCGAGGCTCCGGCAGGCCTCGAGCTTTTCAGAGGTGCCGGCGGTCACCGCGATGCGGGCGCCGGCGAGGTGGGCCAACTGGATCGCGGTGGTGCCTATGCCGCTGCTGCCGCCGTGCACGAGCAGTGTTTCGTCCGCTCGCAAACCGGCGCCCGCGATCGGTGCACCGCTCATGAACACGTTCGACCACACCGTCGCCAAAGTCTCCGGCAGGGCGGCAGCATCGATGAGATCGACGGAATCAGGGACCGGAAGCACCAGATCCTCGTGCACCACGGCTTCGGTGGCATAGCCGCCGCCGGCGAGAAGCGCGCAGACCCGATCACCGGTTCTGAACGAGGTCACCTCCGGTCCAATCTCGGTCACCGTTCCTGAAACCTCGAGCCCCGGCCACTCGGGAGCACCCGCCGGAGCCGGATAGTTGCCCAGGCGTTGGGCCACATCTGCCCGGTTCACCCCGGCGGCCGCAACAGCGATACGGATGTCGCGGGGCCCGATGGGCAGTTCGGGCAGGGTGGTGAGCGTGAGGGCATCCGGTCCACCCGGTGTGCTGATAAGGATTGCGCGCATGCCTTGATCCTACGAGGGGATCGCGCGCTCACTGAAGAGAGTCCGTTGTGCGACTATTCCGCGCGAAGGGGATCGCTTCGCGACCCCTCTGACAGCATTGAAGAAGAGCTGCTCAGCGCGGCGCCTTGGCGGTTTTTGCAGCAACCACAAAGGTGCTGCCCCATCAGCGTGTGGTCGGACCGAGAACCTCGCCAGGCTCGCTCCCTGCCGGTGCAGGCTCCTTGAGTTCGACGAAGATGCAGCGCGTATCGGTTTCTCCGATGTTTTCGCCGCTGTGGCGTTGCGCCGTCAGCCACCGGGCGGTTTCCGCCGGCATCTCGACGTCGATGCTCTTCTCGCCGGCCACCAGCCGACGCCGAAACGCGGTGAGGGTGATCATCACGCTGTCTGGGTGGTCGTGGGGCACGGTTGCCTGCCCAGGGCTGTCCGCGTACTGCAGAACGCGCACCCTCTCGTTCTCGAAGATCACAGAGTAGAGCCCGGGGTTGCTGATGACAGGGTCAGACTTCATGCCTAGAAGGTACGCCTGCCTATAGTGCAGTACAAGGGTCGAATCCGACAATTCCGGCGTCCCCTCAGTGCGCGGCTACGATTCGTAGCATGAACCTGCCCGAGGTGTGCGTCTGTTATCTGCTGCGTGAAAAGCCGACCGGCATCGAGGTTCTTCTGGGTCGCAAGAAAGGGGGCCTTGGGGAGGGGAAGTTGGTCGGCCCGGGCGGCAAGCTGGAACCCGGCGAGAGCGCTGTGGAAGCGGCTGTTCGCGAGGTACACGAAGAGGTCGGTGTCACCGTTCTTCCGCAGTCGCTGACGTTGGTCGGGGAACTCAGCTATCCGTTCACCCATCATCCGCAGTGGAGTCAGAAGTCGTGGGCGTTCATCTGCCGGGACTTTGCGGGATCCCCGGCGGAGTCAGATGAATTGGCACCGTCGTGGTTTCCTCTCGCTGAAATGCCCTACGACCGAATGTGGGACGATGCCAAACACTGGCTTCCCCAGGCCCTCGGCGGCCAGTTCGTGCGGGCCACCTTCACTTTCGGGGAGGATGCCCGAACAGTGGAGTCGACTGACTACCGCAGGTGAATCTGCGGTGTCGGTACGATGGGCGAATGTCTTCCACCACTGATTTCGTCATCCCCTCCGCCTGGAGTCTCGCCGGGCGCACCACACTCATCACCGGTGCCGGCAGCGCATCAGGAATCGGCTTTGCCGCCGCGCGGATGCTCGGTGAACTGGGCGCCCGGGTCATCGTCACCTCGACCACCGACCGGATCTCGGATCGGGTGGCAGAACTGACTGACCTGGGAATCAGCGCCACGGGGATCGCGTGCACACTCGACACCGAGGCAGGGGCGCAGGTCTTGGCCGAGCAACTGGCCTCGAGCGGTCTGGAACCGACAATCCTCGTCAACAATGCCGGCATGGTCGCGGTCGGCGACGCGGAGATGCCGCACGGTGATATCAACACGAGTACGGCGGAGTGGGATCACGGGCTGGCAATCAACCTGTCAACAGCCTTCCATGCCACCCGAACCGTGATCGGGAACATGAGGAAGGCGCAGTGGGGCCGAATCGTGACCGTATCCAGTGTCAGCGGACCGTTCATGGCCTCACGTGGCGACATCGCCTATGCGAGCGCCAAGGCCGGACTGGTCGGGCTCACCCGGGCGCTCGCCGTCGATGAGGCACGCAACGGCATCACCGCGAACGCGGTCGCCCCGGGCTGGATCGCCACCGGCTCACAACTCGCGAGCGAAGAGATCGAGGGCGGTCTCGTGCCCGCTGGCCGCAGCGGCACGCCGGCTGAGGTGGCGTCCGTGGTCGCCTGGCTCGCATCTCCGGGCGCCTCCTATGTGACCGGTCAGACCATCGCCGTCGACGGTGGCAACACCGTGGGCGAAGAGCGCCGCTGAGGTAGGGCACACTCTCTGGATAAAGTAGTGATGATCGATCACATCTTGGTCGCATTGCTGCATCATTGAGGAGATGGCCCTGACTGTTTATGACTTCTTCGACGGGCAGGAACTGACCCGACCCGACGTGACGCCAGCTGAGGCCGAGGCAATGGCGGCCAAACTATTCGGCATCGTCGGCACGGCACGGGAACTGGGGAGCCACCAGGACCGCAACTTCCGAATCGACACCAACGGCTCGTCCGGGGCCACCAGTTACCTTCTCAAGGTCGACAACAGTGCGTTCTCGGCCCAGGAGCTAGAGGCGCAAGACGCGGCGATGACGCACCTGAGCGCGCGAGGTCTGCGTGTGCCCGCTCCCATTCGCGGGCTGGACGGCCGCACTCGACAGACCTGGCCGACCGACCGGGCGTCGCTCTCGGTGCGCCTGCTGACCTTTCTGGCCGGCACCCCGTTGACCGACCAGCGCACGTTCGGCCCCACAACAATCAGTGCACTGGGTGCCTTGTGCGGCTCTGTCGTGCGGGGCCTGGCAGACTTCGACTGCGAAGGGCTCGACCGTTCCTTGCAATGGGATCTGCGCAGCGGCGGGCGAGTCGTCGACCGCTTGATCGGTTATGTCTCCAGCGCAGAGCGCCAAGGCATCGTCACCGCGGCCACCGCGTCAGCGCTTGAGCGGCTCGCTCCGGTCACAGGTGAGCTTCGGGTGCAACCGATCCACGGCGACATCACCGACGACAACGTGCTCGGTGATGAGACCGGCGGTGCCCCGGTGCCGACCGCGGTGATCGACTTCGGTGACCTGGGCTTCGGGTGGCTGGTCGCCGAGATCGCTGTCACCGTTTCGTCGATCCTCCATCATGTGCCCGGCAACCCCGCAGCGGCGATTGCCGCAATCACAGCATTTGACCAGCAGGTCGCGCTGACCGACGACGAGATCGCCGCCCTCTGGCCCCTGGTCGTCCTGCGCGGCGCCGTGCTCGTTGTCAGCGGGGAGTACCAAGTCAGGATCGACGGCGGCAACGACTATGCGGCCGAGCGCACCGATCACGAATGGCGACTCTTCGAAGACTCACTCACCCTCGGCTGGGACCAGGCCGAATCGTTGATCCGCACTGCGCTCGGCAGGTCCGGGCCCCGGGCTCAACCTGTCGGCGAATGGATCCTTGCCGGCCTCCGCTCGTCTGACGTGGCGAGCCTTGACCTGTCGGTCACCGCCGCCGGCTTGAACGATGGGCGTTGGTTGGAAGAAGACGCTGAGTGGAAGCGTGCCCGGCAGGGTCTGGAGCGCTCCGCCGTGCTGGCCGCGCCCTATGGGCACTATCGGATGACTCGGTCGGTGCCCAACAGCTCAACGCAGCCGCACACCCTTTCGTTGGTGTGGGATCTTTTCGTCGCCGCTGGCACCCCGGTCTGTGCCCCCATCGACGCGCGAGTTGTTGCGGTGACAGCCGATGCAGTGCATCTGCAGTCGGGGGAGATTCAGCTACGCCTGGGCGGTCTGGTACCCGCGGCCTCCGTGGGCGACTCGCTGACGGCCGGGGCGACAGTCGGAGTCATCTCCGAGCAGAGACCCGGGATCGGTCGGCTCCGAGTGCAGCGCGTCGCCACAGGTACCGGCGAGGTGCCGGCGTTCTCGACGCCGGCCGAAGCGGCGCACTGGATGACGCTGACCACAGACCCAGCTGAAGTCATCGGCCTCCAGCCAGCACCGAACCCATTCGATCCCGAGCGTGAGCTCGAACGTCGCTCACACATCTTCGCCAGCGCCCAGGAGCGCTACTACGTTGAGCCACCACAGATCGAGCGCGGCTGGAAAGAGTTTCTGGTGGCATCTGACGGGCGAGTGCTGCTCGACATGGTCAACAACGTGAGCGGCATCGGTCACGCCCATCCGCGCCAGGTCGAGGCGGTCGCCGCGCAGATGGCCCTGCTCAACACCAACTCGCGCTTTCTGTACCGTGCTCTCGCCGATCTGAGTGAACGTCTGGTGGCGATGGCGCCCGACCCGTCCCTCGACACCGTGCTGCTGGTGAACAGTGGCACCGAAGCGGTCGACCTTGCCCTGCGCCTTGCCCAGGTGTTCACCGGCCGCCGCCCGATCGTGGCGTTGAGGGAGGCCTATCACGGCTGGTCGATGGGGGCGGATGCCATCACCACGTCCGCTTACGACAACCCGTCTGCGCTGTCGAATCGTCCGGAGTGGGTGGAGATCGCGGACGTACCCAACCCGTACCGTGGGCAATACCGTGGTGCAGACAGCGCCGAGCGCTATCTGGTCGACCTGCGCGCTCAGCTCGACGCCATGATCGCAGACGGGCGGCACCCAGCCGGCTTCATCTGTGAACCGATCCTGGGAAACGCCGGGGGTGTGCTCATGCCCGACGGCTACCTGGCGGGCGCATACAGGGAGATTCGAGAACGCGGCGGGCTCTGCATCGCCGACGAGGTGCAGGTCGGCTACGGTCGCCTCGGCTCACACCTGTGGGGCGTGCAGCAGCAGGGTGCCGTGCCCGACATCGTCACGATCGCCAAGGCGATGGGCAACGGATATCCCTTGGGGGCCGTGATCACCCGCACGGAGATCGCCGAGTCGCTGTCGCGGGAGGGAAGTTTCTTCTCTTCCGCCGGCGGCAGCCCGGTCAGTTGCGTCGCCGGCCTCGCGGTGCTCGATGTCATGCGTGACGAGAAGTTGCAGGAGAATGCCGAAGTGGTCGGCCGACACCTGGTCGCCCGGTTGGAGCAATTGGCGACACGGCATCAGATCATCGGCGCCGTGCATGGCATGGGGCTGTACCTGGGTGTCGAATTGGTGCGTGACCGGCAGACACTGACGCCTGCGACCGAGGAGACCGCGGCGGTCTGTGAGCGTCTGCTCGAACTCGGCGTGGTCATGCAGCCCACCTCCGAACGGCAGAACGTGCTGAAGGTGAAGCCGCCGCTGTGCCTGAGCCTGGCTAGCGCCGATTTCTTCGTGGATGCCCTCGACCGGGCGCTCGGCGAACTCTGAGCGACTCTTCTGCGGTTTTGCACTCAGCTCGCGTGGGCGACGGCGAGCCGCTGTGCGCGGCGCGACGCCACGATGCGCTTCACGATCCACTCGGCGTCACGACCCAC
>CAJDUP010000060.1_pt1 | contig 14695 bp, 8 predicted proteins | sample 7391181 | NCBI WGS metagenome assembly CAJDUP01 (sample SAMEA7055690, study PRJEB34461) | soil metagenome | biome: terrestrial ecosystem; feature: Peninsula; material: soil | place: Antarctica | collected 2016
GCCAGGCTTATATTCGAACATATGTTCCATATACAGAGTCAACCATGATCCACCGACATTTCGACCGGCGCGTGACAGACCTGTGGATAACTCCCATTTTCTCAGGTGAACGGTGAGGTCTCTGGACCAAATTTCGAAATCACGCCATCGGGTCAGGCAACCCGCTGAGCCCGTCGAGTGAGCCCGTCGAGTCAGCCCCGCTGAGCCCACCGAGTCAGCCCACCAGCTCAGCCAATCGGGTGAGCCCAGCGAGGCAGCCGGTCGGTCCGCTCACCCGGTCGGCCCCAGTCAGGCCACCGACCCAGTTCCCCGAACAGATTCGCCCGGATTCGCCCGGATGTCACCCGGGATGGCGCCCGGCAGCTCGTCTCGCTATTCGTCCTCCACTGGAGCCAGCCAGAGGGCTCCGAGCGGCGGCAGGCTGAGAGTCGCCGACGCCGGAAGGCCGTTCCAGCCGTGCGCCTCCGCCACCACTCCGCCGAAGTTGCCGACTCCTGAGCCGCCGAACTGCGCGGCGTCGGTGTTCACCAGTTCTTGCCACCGGCCAGACCGTGGTAGTCCCACCCGATAGTCGTGATGCGGGTTGCCGGAGAAATTGACGATCACCGCAATCGGCCTGCCCTGGGCGTCCCAGCGCAGGAAGGACACCACGTTCTCTGCCGCTGCACCACCGTCGATCCACTGGAAACCGGCTGGAACGTTGTCTTGTTCCCACAGGGCGGGGTGCTCCCGGTAGAGGCGGTTCAGCGCTGCAACCAGTTCGAAGACTCCGCGGTGGGCGGGCTGATCGAGAATCCACCAGTCGAGACCATGCTGCTCGTTCCACTCCGACAACTGCGCGAACTCCTGCCCCATGAACAGCAGTTGCTTGCCCGGGTGCCCCCACATGAACGCCAGGTAGGCGCGCACATTCGCCAATTGTTGCCAACGGTCACCGGGCATCTTCCTCGCCAGTGAACCCTTGCCATGCACCACTTCGTCATGGCTGATCGGAAGCATGAAGTTCTCACTGAACGCATACAGGAAGGAGAACGTCATGTCGTTGTGGTGGTGCGAGCGGTACATCGGGTCGACCTGCATGTAGCGCAGGGTGTCGTGCATCCAACCCATGTTCCACTTGATCCCGAAGCCAAGCCCACCCTCACTGGTGGGGGCGGTGACCCCGCCCCACGAGGTGGACTCCTCGGCAATCATCACTGTTCCCGGGTTGCGCCGATACGAGGTGGCGGTCGCCTCCTGCAAGAAGGCAATCGCCTCCAGGTTCTCGCGCCCGCCGTACTTGTTCGGCGCCCACTGGCCTTCCTCGCGCGAGTAGTCGAGATACAGCATCGACGCGACAGCATCGACGCGCAAGCCGTCGACATGAAATTCCTCGAGCCAGAAAAGCGCGTTGGCCACCAGGAAGTTGCGCACCTCAGTGCGGCCGAAGTCGAATACCAGAGTTCCCCAGTCGAGTTGTTCACCGCGCCGTGGGTCGGGGTGCTCGTAGACCGCCCGACCGTCGAAGCGTGCAAGCGCCCACTCGTCTTTCGGGAAATGGCCGGGTACCCAGTCCATCAGCACCCCGATTCCGGCCTGGTGCAACGTGTCAATCAGGTACTTGAGATCGTCTGGATGCCCGAACCGGCTGGTTGGGGCGTAATACGATGTGACCTGGTATCCCCAGGATCCACCGAACGGATGTTCCGACAACGGCATGAACTCGACGTGTGTGAACCCGAGTTCCTGCACGTATTCGATCAGATGTTCAGCGGCCTCACGATAACTCAGCCCCGGCCGCCACGACCCCAGGTGCACCTCGTACACGCTCATCGGGGCGTTGTGCGGGTCGCTCGTGGCGCGTGCGGTCATCCAGGCGTCGTCACCCCACTGGTGGTCGCTCGTGCCGACTATCGATGCGGTGGCCGGAGGCACCTCCGTGAAGCGGGCCATCGGATCGGCGCGTTTCAACCAATGGCCGTCCGGTGACAAGATCTCGAACTTATACGCATTGCCTGCTTCCACCCCGGGCACAAACAGCTCCCAGACACCGGTTGAGCCCATCGTTCGCATGGCGTGGCCGACACCGTCCCAGCCGTTGAAGTCGCCAGACACCCGAACAGCTTGGGCGTTCGGCGCCCAGACCGTGAACGAGCAGCCGGCAGGAGACTCATCCGTTTCGGCGTGCAGGTGGGCGCCGAGCACATCCCAGAGCCTTTCGTGACGCCCCTCGCCGATCAGATGCAGGTCGAGTTCGCCGATCCGTGGAAGGTGACGGTACGGGTCATCGGCGCTCCAAATGGTGCCGTCGGCGTAGCGGGCCTCGACGGTATAGGGGCCGATGTCGAGGGCGCTCAATCCCTGCCAGATCCCATGGGCCAGGTGCCTGAGCTCCAGCCGCCCACCGTTGGTCAGGACAACCACCACCTTCTCGGCCAACGGCCTGAGGGTTCGGATCACGGTGAGGTGGTCATCCGTTCCCTTGACGGTCACCGGATGCGCCCCCAGCACGCCGTGCGGGTTGGGGTGCGCGCCGGCCGCCACCTTCTGCAACTCGTCGTCGCTGAAATCGGGCAGTCCGAGGGCGGCGTCTCCGTCACGTTTGATTGTGGGTGATAACATCGGGCGCCTTTCGGTCAGTGCCGCCTGGCGGCTGTGGCAGAAGTTGAGTCGTTGGCTCGCAGGCCGGTTTCGGGTTCGTTCACGTTCAGATCAACCCGCAACAGGTGCACCGGCTCTGAGTGGGGGTCGAGCCGCACATAGTTCTCGGAACCCCACAGCCAACGGGCGCCGGTGGCGGCGTCGGTCACTTGGAACGACGCATCGTGGGGGAGGCCCAGAGCAGTGAGATCCAGTTGTATCGTGGTCTCGCGCACTGCATACGGGTCGAGATTCGCCACAACGATGACCGCGTCTGCTCGGCCACTGGGCGAGAGTTCGGCCGGCAGAAACTTGCTGTAGACGAGTACGTATTCGTCTCGGCTCGAGTGCAGATGCAGGTTGCGCAATTGGCCCAGTGACGGATGTTCGCGCCGCAGGTCGTTCAAAAGCCGAATATACGGGGCGAGCGACCGGCCCTCGGCCTCTGCCGCCGCAAAATCGCGTGGTCGGAATTCGTACTTCTCGTTGTCGATGTTCTCCTCGGAGCCGGGGCGGGCCACATTCTCATACAGTTCGTATCCGGAGTAGACGCCCCAGATGGGTGCGGCGGTGGCGGCGAGCGCCGCGCGGATCTTGTAGGCCGGCGGGCCGCCGAACTGCAGAAACTCGGTGAGGATGTCGGGTGTGTTCACGAACAGGTTGGGCCGCAGGTAGTCGGCGGTCACCTCGGCGAGGTCGGTGAAAAACTCCTCCAACTCCTCCTTCGTGTTGCGCCAGGTGAAGTAGGTGTATGACTGCTGGAATCCGACTTTGGCGAGTGTGGTGAGCAGCGCCGGGCGGGTGAAGGCCTCGGCCAGGAACACGATTCCCGGGTCGATGGTGGCCACCTCGGCCAGCAGCCGCTCCCAGAATGCAACCGGCTTTGTGTGGGGGTTGTCCACACGGAAGATGCGCACGCCGAGATTCATCCAGTGTGTGACGACGCGCAACACCTCGGCGTAGATGCCCTCTGGGTCGTTGTCGAAGTTGATCGGGTAGATGTCTTGGTACTTCTTCGGCGGGTTCTCTGCATACGCGATGCTGCCGTCGGGCAGTGTGGTGAACCACTCGGGATGTGCCGTCACCCAGGGGTGGTCCGGGGAGGCCTGCAGAGCCAAATCGAGAGCGATCTCCAACCCGTGTTGGGCGGCCTTCTTGCAGAAGAAGAGGAAGTCTTTCTCGCTGCCAAGATCGGGGTGAATACTGTCGTGCCCGCCCTCGGCGGAACCGATCGCCCAAGGTGAGCCCGGGTCGTTCTCTCCGGCGTTCAGCGAGTTGTTCGGACCTTTGCGAAAAGCCCGTCCGATCGGATGGATCGGCGGCAGGTACACGACGTCGAAGCCCATTGCAGCGATCTCGGGCAGGCGTGTGGCTGCCGTGCGGAAGGTTCCACTCTTCCATGACCCATCGGGCTCGCGCACGGCACCGACTGAGCGCGGAAAGAATTCGTACCAGGCGCCGCGACCGGCGCGTTCGCGCTCCACGATCACCACGTGTGACTCGGACTCGGTCTCCAGCGCGCTGATCGGTCGAACCCGCAGGCCGGCCAGCAGCCTCGGTTCGGCAACGGCATCCAGCCATCCGCCGCGTCGATCGGGGTCGGCCAGTAGCGCGGCCGTCGCCCTCAGAAGCGTGCGTTCGGCGGCTGGGCGAGCCGTGTCCTTCGCGGCGCCGGCCAGCAGGCCAGTGCCGATCTGGAACATCAGGTCGACGTCGACCTCGGCCTCGATCTTGATGATGGCGTCGTGCAGCCAGGTGTTGAACAGGTCTGCGTAGGCGCGCACCCGAAACGTCCATTTGCCGGTGGCGTCGAGCACCCGGGTGGCCTGCCAGCGATCGAGCCCGGGTTCTATCGAAACCATCGGATGCTCGCTCTGGCCACCCTGCGGGTCGGTCAGCAGTAGCGTGACCCCGATCAGATCGTGCCCCTCACGGAACGCCGTCGCTCGAAACGGAACAGCTTCACCGGCGAACGCGGTGGCGGGCCACGCGCCATCATCCACGCGCGGGGTGAGGTCGAGAATGGGTATGCGGCCGAGGCGAACCGGTCGCGCGACCGGTGGCGTTGGCGCCGGAGACGGCATCGGCGCTTTCGCTGGTGTTGGCTTTTTCGCGCGTGCCGCTGGCTTGCGTGCGGGAGCGGACGCTTTCGGGCTTTCATCCTTGGTCGTCACACTTCGACGGTACCGCAATACCGTCAGCGGTTCATCGATGAACTTCAGGCATGCTCTCTGGAACTGTGGTCCTGCGGCACGATGTCGGGGCAGACCGCAGCAACAGCCGGTGACAGGTCACGTCGGTGAATCATCCGAGGCATCGGAACAGAAGGCACCCGACTGGTCCTTTCCGCCACGGTGCCACATCCGATCGGACGAGCTGTGCCGGACTCCCTTATTGACTCTCGACGATCCGCTCTGCTGACTGGATCACGGCTTCGACGCCGAGATCGAAGAGCACCCGCTCCTCAAGATTGGAAAGTTCCTTCGACAACCGGATGATGTGCGGGTGCTGCTGCGGGTTTGTCAGGAGGGGGCCTTCAAGCCATCGGCTGGTGCCCTCCGGTCCCCTGATCTCCTGGGTGCGTGCTCGGGCGATCCCGGCCGCACTGCCCAGCACATGAAAGGCGAACAGCCCGTAGTGGCGCACAACTTCGTCATCGCAAAGACCTGCAACTGAGAAGGCATCCAGCAAGAACTCGATGGCGTCCAATTCTCCGGGCCCCTGGGTCGTGACGGTATTCGCCTCCGCTCCGATCACCGGGTACTTCTCAAACTGTTCGAGTGTTCGCGCCGCGAGTTGCCGAAGCCGTTGTCGCCACTGGTCGCTGTTGGCGCTCACACCAGCGATGCTGCGGATGAAGACAGCATCGAGTAACTCTTGCATGAGGTGATCTTTGCTGCGGAAGTGGCGGTAGATCGCGGTCGGATCGCTGCCGAGATGTGCGCCGAGTTCCCGTACCGAGATCGCGGATCTTCCCGGTGCCGATGCAAGCTCGAGTCCCGCAGCGATGATGCGCTCACGGCTGAGTCGTGCCTTGGCCGGTCCGCCAGGAGGGCCACTGTCGCCAACAAGTTCTGACATGGTGACCGAGAACCTTTCTGTGTGCCACTTTCTGTGTGCCACCGGACCAGCTTTTTCAGCGTGGTTCAGATCAACGGTGTTCATCGGACGCCCACACGCACGCGGCTCATCATATCCACAGGATGCGAGGTGTCGCTAGCAATGTTGCCTACAGTGTGGACAAGGCCGTTGACATGATTATTGGAGGATGTCTGAGCTCCTGGGATCAGATTCGTTCGGAGGGGCCATGCGGTTCACCGATAAACTCCCGGCATGCGCTTTGGAATCGTGATCTTGCCGCAGGATGCCTGGGTGGACGGTCAACACAAGTGGGTGCGTGCGGAGGAACTCGGCTTCGACCACGCGTGGACCTACGACCACCTGTCGTGGCGAACCCTTGCCGACCAACGCTGGCACGCCACTATCCCCACGCTGACCGCGGCAGCCACGGTGACCCGGAACATCCGCCTGGGCACGTTCGTGTCGTCGCCGAACTACCGGCATCCGGTGCCGTTCGCGAAAGAGGTGGCCACCGTCGACGACATCTCGGGCGGACGCTTCATCCTTGGCATCGGGTCAGGTGGCACCGGCTTCGACGCGACGGTACTCGGCCAGGATGGCCTCACTCCCGCCCAGCGTCATGCACGGTTCGCCGAGTTCGTCGCCGGGCTCGACGTTCTGCTCCGTCACGAGATGGGCAGTGACCGCGCAGGCATCTCATTCGACGGTGACTGGTTCCATGCCGTCGGTGCTCGCATGGTTGGATCCCCGGCCCAGCTGCCCCGGGTGCCGTTTGTGATCGCCGCGAACGGGCCCAAGGGATTGGATCTGGTGGTGCAGCACGGCGCCGGCTGGGTGACCACGGGGCCCGATGGGGTTGTCGGCGACGAATGGTGGACGGCGGTCGCTGACTCCAACCGGCGGCTGACTGGCCGAGCGCTCGCAGCGGGCCGAGACCCGGGCACGATCGAGCGTCACCTCTCCCTGGACAGTGGTGCGCAGTACTCCTTGGCAAGCGTGGCGGCATTCGAGGACGCGGTGGGCAGGGCATCCGACCTCGGCTTCACCGACGTCATCAGCCACTGGCCGCGCGCAGACGGTATCTATGCCGGCTCCGAAAAAGTGCTTGACGACGTGGCCGACCTGATCGCCGGGTACTGACAGGCACTGTTTCGTTCGGCGCTGAGGGCTGGGGATTCGCCCGGATGGGGTGAGTCGAGTGAGGTGCCGTCCAAAGACTAGGCTCGTGGGCGTGAAAGCTATCCAGAAATTTACCGTCCGCACCGTTCTGCCGGACAACCTCAGCGCCCTTCCCGAACTCGCTGCCAACCTTCGCTGGTCCTGGGACGCGCCCACCCGTGAGTTGTTCGCACACATCGCGCCCGAATTGTGGGAGGCGAGCAAGAACCCGTCCACCCTCTTGGGCGAGGTGAGCACTGCGCGGATCAACGAACTCGCCGCCGATCAGGGTTTCGTCGACTGGGCAGAGAGGCTGCGCTTCGATCTGCGTGACTATCTGGAGCAGCCTCGCTGGTATCAGCAACTGCCTGCCGGCGCCCCCGAGTGCATCGCCTACTTCTCGCCCGAGTTCGGTGTGGCGGCCGCACTGCCCCAGTATTCCGGTGGGTTGGGGATCCTGGCCGGCGACCACCTGAAGAGCGCCTCAGACCTGGGGTTGCCTCTGGTCGGTGTCGGCCTGTTCTACCACGCCGGCTATTTCTCACAATCGATTTCGGCAGACGGGTGGCAGCAGGAGACCTACCCGGTGTTCAACCCGGAGGGCCTGCCGCTCAGCCTGCTGCGCACCATTGAGGGCGTTCCCGCGATCGTCTCGTTGGCGCTGCCCGACGGTGACACGCTGCGCGCCCGCATCTGGCAGGCCGCCGTGGGTCGGGTCACACTGCTGATGCTCGACACGGACGTGCCCGAGAATGATCCGCATCTGCGACAGGTCACCGACAGGCTGTACGGCGGGGTCGGCGAGCACCGACTGTTGCAGGAGCTGTTGCTCGGCATCGGAGGGGTGCGCGCGTTGCGTGTCTGGTCGGAGTTGACGGGTGCACCGGCCCCCCAGGTGTTCCACACCAACGAGGGCCACGCCGGATTCCTCGGTCTGGAGCGCATTTCCGAACTGATCGGCGGCGGCCTCAGCTTCGACGAAGCTTTGCAGATGGTGCGTGCCGGCACCGTGTTCACCACGCACACTCCAGTGCCGGCCGGCATCGACCGGTTCGAGGCATCGCTGGTGAAGCGGTACCTCGAATCCGACCTTCTGCCCGGGGTGGATACCGGACAGGTGTTGGCGCTCGGCGATGAGGACAGTGGTGACGCACCCGGCAACGTCTTCAACATGGCGGTGATGGGCCTCAGGCTGGGACAGCACGCCAACGGAGTCTCGCAGTTGCATGGCAACGTCTCGCGCGGCATGTTCTCCTCTCTCTGGCCGGGCTTCGACATTGACGAGGTGCCGATCTCCTCGGTCACCAACGGCGTGCACGCCCCGAGCTGGACCGACGCAGTTCTGAAGAACCTGGCCCGGGAGAAGTTCGGCACCGATGACACCACCGCCGTCGACTGGGCCTCCGACGCGGTCAGCGACGAAGAGCTCTGGAACGCCCGCCGCGAGATGCGGCAGGCGACCGTCACGGATGCCCGGCGGCGCGTGGTCGCCGCCTGGCAACGAGCACACACCTCCGGCACCGCGCCGACGTGGATGAACTCGATTCTCGACCCCGACGTGCTGACGATCGGCTTCGCCCGCCGGGTTCCGACCTATAAGCGGTTGACCCTGATGCTGCACGACCGCGACCGGCTGCGGTCGATCCTGTTGCACCCCGAACGTCCGGTGCAGATCATCATCGCGGGTAAATCGCACCCGGCCGACGACGCCGGCAAACACATGATCCAGGAGATCGTGCAGTTCGCCTCAGCGCCCGAGCTGCGGGGGAGGATGGTGTTCCTGCCCGACTACGACATCGACATGGCCAGCCGAATGTACCCCGGCACCGACGTCTGGTTGAACAATCCGCTGCGCCCGCTCGAGGCATGCGGCACCTCTGGAATGAAAGTTGCTCTGAACGGCGGGCTCAACCTGTCGATCCTCGACGGCTGGTGGGACGAGTTCTTCGACGGCGAAAACGGCTGGGCAATTCCTTCGGCATCAGATTCCCACGATCCGAACGAGCGTGACGCCATGGAGGCCAACGCCATGTACGACCTGTTGGAGAACCAGATCACGCACAGGTTCTACGACCAGGACGAACGCGGCATCCCGCTGGGTTGGGTCCGATCGATGCGGCACACCCTGTCGACCCTGTCGGCACCCCTCAGCGCCGACCGCATGGTGAAGGAGTACACCGAGAGGTTCTATCTGGTGGCGAGCCGCGCCGAGGAGAAACTGGCAAGCGACCAGTATCAGGGCGCGCGGCAGCTCTCAGCCTGGAAGCAGCGCGTACGTGACGCGTGGGGCGGCGTCTCGGTGGTCAACGTCGAATCCGGCGGTCTCGATACTGTTCCGCAGGTCGGCGACAGTCTGCAGGTGCGCGCACTCGTCGACCTCGGCAATTTGACTCCGGAAGACGTCTCGGTCGAGGTGGTCTACGGTTCGAGCTCTGGCGACGACCTCACAAACGTCGTCATCCAGGAACTCGAACCGACAGAGGCCGCCCTGGCCGGAGGATCCACCGACTATGCGGGTTCAGTGAGGCTCGAGCGCTCAGGGGCGTTCGGATTCACCGTGCGCATCGTGCCCAAGCACCCCCTGTTGGGATCTCGCGCCGAGCTCGGGCTCGTCGCCCTGGCGTGACGCTCCCGCGCGGTCGGCCGGGATCGGCCGGCGATGTGAAACCCCGCCTGGGCCGGGACGTGATCGTTCTCGGGCTGATCGCGTTCTTCGTGATGCTCGGCTTCGGAGTGGTCATTCCGGTGCTCCCTGTATACGTGCGCGACTTCGGGGTCGGCTACGTCGAGGTCGGTGCGGTGGTTTCGGCGTTTGCGCTGATGCGTCTGCTCGCCAGCCCGTTCGTCGGCCGGATGATCGATTGGGCGGGGGAGCGCACCATCCTCACCGTGGGCATCGGTATCGTCGCCGCTTCGAGCGCCCTGCTCGGATTGGCGCAGTCCTACCCCGAGGCGCTGATCTGGCGCGGGGTCGGCGGCATCGGCTCGGCCATGTTCAGCGTCTCGGCGATGACGTTGTTGCTCGGCTCCACCCCACAGGCGATGCGCGGCCGTTCTGTCGGCTTCTACCAGGGCGGGTTTTTGATCGGCGGGATGGCCGGCCCCGCGCTCGGTGGGCTGCTGGCAGGCATCTCGTTGACGGCCCCGTTCTTCTTCTACGCCGGCACGCTGGTGTTGGCGGGGCTCGTCGGTGTGGTGCTGTTGAAGCCGAAACGAGTGCAGGAGGTCGCGGAGGCGGCCGAGCAGGCGCATGTGCCGTTCCGCACGGTGTTGCGGGATGTTCGGTTCCAGGCCGCCTGCCTGGCCAACTTCTCTGCGGGCTGGGCGTCCATGGGGGTGCGCAGCGCGCTGATCCCCATTCTGGTCGTCGAAGTGCTGCGCGGGCCGGCCGCGTGGACCGGGATCGCCTTCGCGGTGGCGGCGGTCGCTCAGACCGCCATGCTCGCCCCCGCCGGGCGTTTCGTTGACACGGTCGGACGCAGACCGGCCATCATCGGGGCGTTCGCCGTGGCCGGGGTGACCATCTTTCTGATTCCATTCGCTCCGAACATCTGGATCCTGATCATCATTCTGTGTGTCTACGGCGCCGCGGCCGCGTTCATGGGCACAGCGCCGGCCGCCGCGGTGGGAGATGCCGCCGGAGCCAAGAGCGGCAACCCGGTCGCGGTCTTCTCGATGATGAGTGACCTCGGAGCCATCATCGGGCCGCTCGCAGCGGGCCTTCTGGTCGATATGTTCTCCTACCAGGCGGCGTTCGGCAGCGCCACCGTGCTGCTGGCGGCGGCCTCGCTGTTCGCCCTGCGGATGCCCCGCTTTCGACGAGCGACCCCGGAGGTGGCGACCTGAGGCGTGCCGACGGCACGGAGAGTTCCGGGTGCAGGCACCCACGCATGTGACGTGGACAGCTGACCCACACGTACTTCACGAATGCCCTGGTCTCTTCCGGTCGACCCCAACGCCGGGGCCGCCGACGGTATTTGCACGACCTTGACGGGCCAGAGTTCGAATGGCCCGACTACGAGCAGGTCATCGAGACGCCCGCAACCGGCGGGAACGCTCGGGGCTCGGGGCCGCAAGGGGATGCAGGGCACAGGAGTGGCGGCCCCTAGAGTGCGCGGTAGAGCCTCATCGACGTGGCGGTGATCTCGGCAGACTCACCGGGTGCGGCCATGGCCGGATGGGTGGCCCCGTCGACCGCGCTGTCCCAGAGCAATTCGTACGCGGCCACTCCGGCGGCGTTCGGCAGTGTCACTTGGGTGTCGCGCTCCACCCCGTGCACGACCAGCAGGATTCGGTTGGCCTCGCCCGGCAGGTCACTGGTCGCGAGGTACTGCAGGGTGCGGTTCGCGGGACTGTGCCAGTCGTGGTCAGACATCGTGTGCCCGTTGGCGTTGAACCAGTCCATATGGCTCGCGCCAGCGCCGAAGCCGTCGTCACCCTCGTGACCGTCATGTCCGAAGCGGGTAGGTGTGAGCGCACGGTTCTCACGCCGCAACTGCAGAAGTCGCGCGGTCAGCGCCCGTAATTCATCTTGCCAGGGGGCCAACTCCCAGTTCAGCCAGGTCAGTTCGCTGTCTCGACAGTACGGGTTGTTGTTGCCCCGTTGGCTTCGCCCCATCTCGTCACCGGCGGTGAGCATCGGAACGCCAGCGCTGAACAGGAGGGTGCCGAGCAGATTGCGCATCGCCTTGCGGCGCGTGGCCAGCAAAGCTGCGTCGGTCGACGGGCCCTCCACACCGTGGTTGAACGAGCGGTTGTCGTTGGTGCCGTCGCGATTGTCCTCACCGTTGCCGACATTGTGCTTATTGTTGTACGCCGTCAGGTCGGCCAGGGTGAAGCCGTCGTGGGCGGTCACAAAGTTGATCGAGGCCAGGGGCCCGCGCTCTTTGCCGAACAGGCTTTCCGATCCGGTCAGATAGCCAGCGAGGTCGCCGACCCCGTTGCGCGCGTCGCCGTGACGGGCGTGGCCGATGTCAGCCAGCCAGAAGTCGCGCACCGCGTTGCGGTAGCGGTCATTCCACTCGCCGAACCCAGCAGGAAAACTGCCGGTCTGCCAGCCGTGGTCCCCAAGATCCCAAGGTTCGGCGATCATCTTTACCCCGGCAAAGGCGGGATCGTCGGCGATCGCCATAAGAAGCGGATGCTGCGGGTCGAAATGTCCCCGGTGATCCCGCCCCAGTGTGGCGGCGAGGTCGAAGCGAAATCCGTCGATCTGTACTTCATCTACCCAGTACTTGAGTGAATCGAGAACCAGTTTCACCGCGGCCCCAGTGCCGAAGTCGACGGTGTTGCCGCATCCGGTCATGTCGACATAGGCCCCCGTGGCGTCATGGCGATAATACGTGGCGTTGTCGAGTCCACGAAAACTCACCCGCGGTCCGTTCACGCCGGCTTCGGCGGTGTGGTTGTAGACCACATCGAGGATGACTTCGAGGCCGGCCTCGTGCATCAGTTTCACCATGCCCTTGAACTCGCGCAGGATGGCGCCCGGCCCCTGTTCCTGTGCCTTCTTGGTGGCCCAGCCAGCGTGCGGGCTGAAGAAGTTGAGGGTGTTGTAGCCCCAGTAGTTGTTCAGACCCTGCACGATCAGGTGCTCTTCCGAGATGAAGGCCTGCACGGGAAGAAGCTGAATGGCGGTCACGCCGAGGCTTTTCAGGTGCCCGATCGTCGCCGGGTGGGCCAGACCGGCGTAGGTGCCACGCAACCGGTCCGGCACTTCCGGGTGCAACCTGGTGAGGCCCTTCGCGTGCGCTTCATAGATGACGGTCTGCGCCAGCGGGGTGTTCGGTTTGGTGGCACCGGCCCAATCGAAGCCCTCGTCGAGCACCTGCGAACGCCACTGTCCTTCGCCCACCCGCACGATTCCCCGGGAGTACGGATCGGTGACCACATGCTCCGGGTCGAAAAGATGGCCGGGGCCCGTCGGGCCCGAAACTCGAAACCCGTATCGGGCCCCTGGCACGAGGCGCGCCGAGGCGCCGCTGAACACTCCGTGATCGTCACGGCTGAGGGTGGTGGTCTCGGTCGCCCAGGCGGGGTCGGCCTCTCCAAAGATCTGTAATTGAATCTCGGTGGCATGCGCGGAGAACACCCGCACCTCGCCGCCGTCAGCACACGGGGTCACGCCAAGCCTGCCCAGCGCGGTGTGTGCCTGGAGCTGATCGGGCGTTGTGGGCGAGTGGATCTCGGCCGGATGTGTGAGAATCGTCACGCGTCCCACAGTAATCGTGCCAGCGAATCATTGCTGGCAGGACACCGGTTATGAACGTGACCTGTTCGGTGGCCACCGAGTTTCTCGGCAAATGATTTTTTCGTGAGTGTTTTTGTGGGCGCTTGTTTGTGAGTGCTCGTCTGTGAGTGTTTGTATGTGAGTGCTGGTTTCAGGTAGGTGTTGTCAGCATCGTGAAGGAGGGTGATCGTGAGCGTCTACCTCGACCATGCGGCCACCACCCCGATGTTGCCCGCTGCCATCGACTCCTATGCCCGGGCTATGTCTGTGGTCGGAAACCCGGCATCCATCCATAGTCAGGGGCAGCATGCCCGGCGGATGCTCGAAGAGGCTCGGGAGCAGATCGCCTGGACGCTTGGTGCCGATCCGATCGAGGTCGTGTTCACCTCAGGTGGCACGGAGGCCATCAACCTGGCGCTCAAGGGCCTGTATTGGCGTAGGCAACGTGACGTGGCCCGGCCCGGCATCCTCGTGCCGGGCGGAGAGCACCACGCCACCCTGGACAGCGTCGAATGGCTGGCCGAGGCCGCCAACGCGCAGCTTTCGTGGGTCGAGCTGGATGGGCTCGGACGGGCTACCGCTGACGCGTTCCTCGAGGCCCTGGAACAGGGCCACGCGGCGCACCGCAGGAGGGACGACGCCACATTCGCTCCGGCCTCCGGCCGGGGCTTCGACCCGGCTGCGGAGACCGCGCTGGGCACTGTTCTCTGGGCGAACAATGAAGTCGGAACGATCTCGCCGATCGAGCAGATCGGTTCTGTTCTGGCTGCGCGGGGTATTCCGCTGCACGTCGATGCGGTCTCCGCCTACGGACACCTGCCGATCAACTTTCGCGCCCTGCACGAGGTGGGCGTCTCGGCGCTGAGCGTGTCTGCGCACAAGGTTGGTGGGCCGGTCGGCATCGGCGCCCTGGTGCTGCCGCGCACGGTCGACGTGGTGCCCCTCATCCACGGCGGCGGCCAACAGCGCCAGGTGCGTTCGGGCACCCAGGATGTCGCGGCTGCCGTATCGTTCGCGGCTGCAGCCATCAACGCCGCCGAAACCCTGGCGGCGGAGTCGGTCCGGTTGGCGGGGCTGCGCGACGCCCTGATTGCCGGAGTTCGGGCGGCCGTTCCCGACGCGTTGCTCAACGGGCCGGACCCGATCGGTGCTGCGTCGATCGGTGCCGAATCGAACGGTGAAAGCGCCGCCCGGCTGGCCTCGAACGCGCACTTCACGTTTCCCGGCTGCGAGGGCGACTCGTTGCTGTTTCTGCTCGACGTCGCCGGGGTGTCGGTCTCGACAGGGTCGGCATGCCAGGCCGGCATTCCCGAGACTTCGCACGTGCTGCGAGCGATGGGCCGGAGTGAGACTGAGGCTCGTGGTGCGCTCCGCTTGAGTCTGGGGCGCACGAGCACCGCCGCCGACGTCGAGGCGTTCATTGCCGCGCTGCCGGGAGCGTATGCCCAAGCTTCACGCGCCGGGTTCGCCGACCGCGACGTGTCCCGGGGCTAGGGCGTCACCGGTGGCGATCAGGTATTGGCTCGGGGTGATGCATCGCGAGAACGTGCGCTTCGGCCGCGAATCCGGTTTTGCGCAGGCCAGTCGTGACACCCGGGAGGTGTTTCA
>CAJDUP010000069.1_pt2 | contig 14576 bp, 7 predicted proteins | sample 7391181 | NCBI WGS metagenome assembly CAJDUP01 (sample SAMEA7055690, study PRJEB34461) | soil metagenome | biome: terrestrial ecosystem; feature: Peninsula; material: soil | place: Antarctica | collected 2016
TGCGACGCGGCTGCGCCTGTTTGGCGCCGCTGACGACATCGGGCGCCTCGTAGACGCGCCCTCCCGAGATCAATCCCTGCGGGGGGCCGGCGACGGTCGCCCCTCTCCCCCACCCGGGCTGCGCCGGACGGCCGCGCCGGTCGACGATCATCGTTTCGTCGTCGAGGTCAGATCGTGGAGGGTCGGGCCGCGACACATCGGCGGGATTTTTGCGGGAGACGACGCGGGTGGCGTCATCTTCGGGCGCCGCGGGCGCGACTGATTGCACGGAATCGTCGCGACGTGGCTTTCGGGCAACGATGCGGGTCTGGTCAGAGTCAGGCGATTGCTGTGCCCCGACCTCGGATGGATAACCGTCGACGTCTGGGTGGGGAGCGGGCTCGGCCGCACGCGGCCTGCGCACCACGATGCGCGTGGGTTCGTCGTCGTACTCCTCGGCAGATTCACGGCTCGCAGTATCCACATCACTACCGGTGCCCGTGTCCGTGCGCCGATTCACCAGCACCGTGTCGGCGTCTGTCTCCGACTCGTCGCACGCGTGCAGCGTGGAATCCGCATCCGGACGGTCGGCGGGGTCGGTCGCATCTGAGTTCATGGGTTCTGCCCCACCAGCGTTCGAAACTCCGCGATCACCGCGGCACTGGCCGCATCTCCGGCGTCGTGACCGCCCATACCGCCGGCCACCAGGAACACCGGCCACTCGGCCAGCAGGGAGTCCTCATTCACGGCGCGCTTCAGGCCCACGTCGGTGCGCGTTCCATAGGTCACGCGCACGCGGGGAGGCGCCGCATCGAGTTCGGGCGCTGCTGGTTCGGGCGCTGCTGGTTCAGGCGGCACCGGTTCAGGCGACACAGGTTCAGGGACCATCGGGAGCTCGGCGGTCATGTCCGGAAGATCCGCGTCGGAAGTTCGCCCAGCACGAACCTCTCGCCGAGCGCGAAAGGCGAGCCGGGCACCAGTTCTGTCTCGATCCCGCCAGCATCGACGATGATGACCCCGTTGGTGGAGTCGAGGTCGGTGATCATCCACCGGCCGTCATCGAGCGCGATTCGGGCATGCACCTTCGACACGGTCTTGCCTGTGTCTCGAACAGCAACCAATTGGGCGTTCGGATGGTTCGGGTCAGCGATCGGGTTGCGCCCCAGCACCACCACGTCGCCGGTCAGCTCGACGATTTGGCCCTGCGCGGTCTCGATCGTCCATTGCGGCCGCACCTGACGATTGACGATCACCGTCTCGTCGTGGTCGACGGCCGGTTGCTGGGCTCCGGTGATGATCGTGTCATCATCGAGCACATACTCGAACGCCGGGGGGTTCTCGGTCACGGTGGTCTGCTGGGCGAGCTGGGCTGGTGGGGCGAGCTGGTCCGGTGAACTCACGGATGCCGCAGGAGTCACCGGTGCCAAAGCCGCGAAAGTGCCAGGAATGGCAGCACGGGTTCCGGGCACGTGGTCGATGGGCCGTGAGGATGGTGTGACCGAAGAATGGGTCAAAGCTGCCGGCGGCCCCTGATTCGCAGGCCGCTGGTGGGCAGAGTCCGGTGATTCGACGTGCTGCGGCGTGATCGGGTTCCACGGGGTTGGGGCTCCGTGACCGTTCGACGCGAACTGCGACGAGATTCCGCCGGCGCGCTCCGCACCGAAGCCGAGCACAAGCGCCCAGATCAGGGGGAGGAAGACCGCGAGCACGGTGAACCCGGCTCCCCTGCCCAGCTGACGGTTGATCTGATGGGTGGCCACGTAGAAGAAAACCAGCGCGACAATATTGATGATCGGAAGAACCCACGCCTTCCAACCCTCGTCGCCGAGCTTCTGGAAGATCTTCGCGAGGGCGATCGAGAACACCACCCAGAAGCCCACACCGATCACGAGGGCGAGGGCAATCGTTGCGCTGCTCAGGCCGTTCGCCCCGATGTTGCCACTACCGTCCATGGTGTCTGCGTGCCGTTTTGAGACGGGCACTCCCCTTCTGAAGTCGTCGAGACCGCCGGCCTCGAGCTGAAAACACTCTATCGATTGCCCTGACGCGTCTTCGTGCCCAGGAACCGGGCGAATGAACGCAGCGACAGGGCTCCGCGCACCCGCCTGCGCCAGCCCTGGTCCGTGCCGAAACTGCGACGTTCCTCGTCGACGATGCGCCAGAAATCGTCTGCGGCAACACTCTGCCCGGTCGGCGGGCCGAACACCGCCTGGTCGGCGATGGTCGCCAGCTCCACACCCTGCGGACTGCCGTAGCCGGTCGCCGTCTCCACCCGGGTGCGCACACCGGGCGGGGCCAGGCCGTGATCGACAGCGGCGTCGACGTATTCGTCCCAGCCGTTCGCGATGCGCGTCACGGCCTCGGGCGCGCGGCGGCGGTTGCGGCGGCGCTGCCATTTGGCGATCAGGATGGTGAGGAAGGGCGTCGCGAGCACGAGCACGACCAGCAGGGTGATTCCGATGATCTTGAGAACTGCGAGCAGGGAGCCGAGGTCTTCGGGTTCTTCCGCCTCGGTGGGTTCGTTCGCATCGCCTCCGGTCGGGTTGCCTTCGGGCGGAGCCTGTTCGGTGGCGGTGGCCGGCAACACCTCGGTGTCGTTCTTGGGGTCGCGCTTCTCGTTGTCTGCAGGGGCCAGCGGATTCTCGTACTGCGGGGTCACGTCGACCTGGGCCCAGCGGCCGTCGTCGGCCCGCACCTCCACCCACGCTGTCAGGTTGCGACCCGCGCAGACCCCATTCGCGCAGGGATCGATGGCACCGGTGTCTGCGAGGTCGAAGCCGAGCACAACGCGGGAGGTGAAGCCCAGGTGCCGGGCCAGAAGCGCCGCAGCCACCGAGAACTGCTCATCGTCACCGACGGCGGCGACAAGCGTGCGGTCCTCGGTCGCGGCGGTGCCGCGCTGTTTCTGCAACAACGACTGGAAGAGTTGATCGATGCGGTCGACCGAGTGTCCGGCCAGACTCGGCTCGAACACGTAATCACCCAGCTCGGTCGCCCAGGTGGACCTGCCCTGATCGCTTGACACGGTCAGCGCGTGGCTGAGGTACCCGCGAGCGCGCAACCGGTCGATGAGCTCGTCGAGCGCCCGGCCGTCGGTGCCGACCTGCTGCAGTCGCACCCAGTCGACCAACGATGCGGGGATGAGTGGGTCGTCGGCGGCAGCAGCCACCTGGGGGGCCGGCAGGTCGACGAGAGTGACCGGATCGTCGGCCACGTGGGCATCCACCGTGTAGCTGTCTCCGGTCTCAAGTCGGTTCAGCTGGATACCGGCGGCGGTATCGATGTTGTAGTAGAAGCCGTCTGCCAACGCCCGTCGCCGGTCGCCGGTGAAGTCGACGGCACCGAGGTCTCCGACCAGGGGAAGCCACGCGTCCGTGTAGCCGCCGACGGTGACCGTCGCCCGCACCCGGGTGGTGGAGCCGGGGGCATCGTCGCTCGGGATGGTGCTCGGAACCCGGGCGAACGCGGTCTGCTGGTCGGCGGTTCCTGCGGCAGGATCGACGACGCGAAACACCTCGCCGTCGTAGTGGCTCAGCACGGCCAGGCGCACCCGGTCTGTTTCGGGCGCGAGGGCGTCGGGCGCATCCGTGTGGATCGTGAACAACTCGTCGCCGAAACGTTCGTCGGTGAAGTAGCCGCGATACTGGCTGAGCGGGCTCACGAATTCGCGCAGGCGCACCTCTGGATCGATGGCGGTGCGCAACACGACCCGGTCGGCGGGGTTGAACGCGGCCACCAGCGGCAGGGCGATACCGGCGGCGAGCACGAACACCCCGGCCGCCAGAAGGATCCGTCGGGCGCGTCGCCAGCCACCGGCGGCGGTGAGCGTCTTGAGGCCGGATCGTTCGGCGACGGCGTTGCGGCGCGAGATCGGCTGCCGGGAGCCCGGACGCCTCGTGGCTGCCACGGGTCGGGCCCGGTTCAGCGCCGAGCGGCGCGCGTCATGGCTGCGCCAGACCAGGTAGCCCACGGCGAGCGCGATGCCCGCCAATCCGATCAACGATTCCCTCACCGGCGGCAGCGGCAGGCCGACGTCAGGCAGATCAGTGTGGCTGGAGCCGAACACAAGCCCGAACAGCTGGGCCACGAACAAGGCCGGGATGACCAGAACATGCATCTTCGGTGCCCGCCAGGCCAGCACCAGCGCCGCGGTGGTGCCGCCCAGGAACATGATGAACGCCGGCACCAGCATGCTCTGGTAACTGCCGACCGGGATCGAGATGGTGACAAGTTGCCGCCAGCTGAGCACCGTGGCGTTCAACAGTTCGACCGTCGCGGTGAGAATGTTGCCGAGTGCCGACGGAATCGCCAGCGGAACGGCGAGCACGAGGTAGGCGCCGCAGGTGACCAGCAGCGTGCGAAACCCGGACCACCCGCCGGCCAGTGAGAACCAGGCGATGGCGCCACCGGCCGTGATGGCGCCGCCGGCCATCACCAGGTACTCGCCCGACTGGTAGATCGGCCAGGCGGCCCAGACCGCGACCAACACCATCGCCAGCACGAACGCGGCGTTGATGACCAGGAACGAGAACGGGGGCCGGGCGTTCCGGCTCCTCGTACTCCTTCGACGCTGTGCGCTCATCCGGCCCGCCTCGCCAGCAGGGAGCGGAAGTCGTCGAGCACGCCGATCGTCAGTACGCCGGTTCCCGCCAATTCGCGGTAGCTGGGGGCGCTGTTCGGGTCGCAGAGCACGGCGACCGTCTGCACGTTGATCGGAAACTTGAGCGCAATGGACCGCAGCCGTGCGGGCGTCATCGTCGAGCCGCAGACGATGAACGCGATCGAGATGTCGGGCACCACCTGGGAGGCCAGCATCGAGACGTCTTCGGTGGGCATGGTGTTCTCGCTGCGTTCGACCCCGCTCAACTCGTCGAGCAGTGACCGGGTCGACAGCACGCTGAGGCTGCGCACCGAGCGCACCCGGCCGCGCACCAGTTCGGGGATCTCCTCGCTGGCGACAACGGCCACATCGCGGCCGTCGCGGATGGCGCGCACTCCGAGCGACCCTGCGGCGCTGACCGCCATCTCGAACTCGTCGTCGGAGGCGTACTCGTGCTCGTTCACGCTCAGCACGATGGCCAGCCTCGAACGGCGGGTCTCCTCGAACTGGCGAACCATCAGGGTGCCCGTCTTCGCCGTCGACTTCCAGTGGATGTTGCGGCGGCTGTCGCCGTGCGCGTACTCCCGGATGGCGTGGAACGAGATATCCGAGTCGACCAGGTCGCTGGTGGCGCTGCCCTCCAGGTCGCGCACGAAGCCGGCACTGGTGCTCGGAATCGACACGGTCACCGGGTGGATGAACAGGCGGTGGATGCCCGCCCACGCAACTTCACGCTTCAACACCCCGATCGGGTCGGTGCGCACCCAGGTCACAGGGCCGACGTCGAGCACACCGCGTCGGTAGGCCGGCACCGCCACGCGTTCGTCGTGCACGTGCCCGGCCCGCAGCAGGGGAACGTACACCTCCAGCAGTCCGCGGCCGATCGGCACGTCAACCCGTCCGGGCAGCTCCAGCCGGTGAGACGTGTTGGTCACCCTGAGCGTTCCGACCACCTCGCCGCCGGCCACAACCCGGTCGACCGGCAGGGAGAAGTCGATGCTGTATGAGCGGCCGCCTGCCAGAAACGGCAGGGCGATCAGCAGCAGGAGGGCACCGATCGCACCGGCGATGACCAACTCCACCCAGCCGAAGTACAACCCGACCGGCAGCAGAACGGCGACCGCGAACACCACCACCCAACCGGCGGGTGTGACGGTCTCCCGTACCCACTGGGTTGCTGCGGCCACCGCCCGCCGCACCGCGCGCCACACCCGCACCCACCACACGACGACGCCCACCAAGGAGCCGGAGGCGGCCTCGGTGTACCGGGTGTGGCTGAGCGTGCTGGTCTCGACCTGCGCGCGGGTCAGCCGCGATCGGGTGTCTGCCTTCACCCGAGGTCGCTTCGCGCGGGCGGAACGAGGTCGAGCAGGATCTGGCCGATCACGGCGTTCGCGGTCACCCCGTCGAACTCGGCTTCGGGGTCGAGCACGATCCGGTGGGCGAGCACGGATTCGGCGAGGGCCTTCACATCGTCGGGGGTGACGAAAACCCGGCCGTGGGCGGCCGCCCACGTCTTCGCCGCCTTGACCAGTGACCTGGCTCCGCGAACGCTCGAGCCCATTCGCACCTGCTTGGCGGTGCGGGTGGCCTCGATGATGCGCCCGATGTAGTCGAACACGAGCGGGTTGACGAACACGGCACGGGACAGGTCAGACATGCCGACCAGCGCCTGCGGGGTGATGACCGGAGACAGTTCGTGCCGCACCTCACTCGTCGCCTGCATGATCTGGATGGTCGACGCGAGGTCGGGGTAGCCGAGCGAGGTCTTCATCATGAACCGGTCGAGTTGGGCCTCGGGCAGCCGATAGGTGCCCGCCTGTTCGATCGGGTTCTGGGTGGCGATCACGAGAAACGGCACCCCGGTGCTGCGCGTGACGCCGTCGACGGTGACGTTGCCCTCCTCCATCGCCTCCAGCAGCGCTGACTGGGTCTTGGGGCTGGCCCGGTTGATCTCATCCGCCAAGACGATGTTGGCGAAGATCGGCCCGCTGTGGAACTCGAACTCGCCGGTCTTCTGGTCGTAGACCGTGATGCCCGTGATGTCGCCGGGCAGCAGGTCGGGGGTGAACTGGATGCGCGAGGATGTGCCCTGCACCGTCTGCGACATGGCGCGCGCCAGCGACGTCTTGCCGGTTCCCGGAAAATCCTCGAGCAGGAGATGCCCCTCGCTGATCATCGCGGTGAACGCCAACTCGACGGCGTGACGCTTGCCGAGCACGACCTGCTCGACGTTCTCCACCATCTGGGTGAAGGTGGCGGCGAACCACTCGGACTGCTCCGTGGACAATGTCATGAGGCGATCGTCTCTCTTATCTGATTGGGTTGCGCAGACCAGACGGCTGCGAAGGTCGTTCCCGCGCGGCTCAGCCGCAAGGGATCTCGTTCTGGTCGGTGGTTCCGGTGCGGCCCTCGAAGCCGGAGGTCTGGGGTGAGCCCGACCAGTCATAGGCCCACGTCACCTCGCGCACCGCCAGGGCGTCGGCGGGAACGGTGGCACCGATGTATTCACGCCATTCGTATTCGGGTTCGGGTTCTGGCTGCGGATCTGGCCCCGGAGAGGGGTTCGGCTCCGGCTCCACGACAGGAACCAGGTGCTTCGCCCAGAACTTGCTGACGGTTCGATTGGCCGAGTCCAGCCCATCACCGGTCATCGACAACAGAAGCGGGCTGCCGGGTGCCGGACACACCACGGTGCGGCCGGTCACCTGCACCTGCCACGCCCTGGACGGGTCGGCGGGCGACACCTCGGCCCAATCGCCGCAGCGATCGGGGTAGTCGTTCAGGCAATAACGACCCCGGTAGTTGATGTCGGCGCCCCAGACGTCGTCATAGCCGCTGTCGAAGAAGAAGCCCCTGGGGAGATCCCTCTTCTTCACGGTGACCGGAACGACGGTGTGTTTCTCCCCGTTGGTGGCGATCTGGTACTGGAGTCCGGTCGGCACGGCCACCTGCGCCTTGTCCCAGGTGAGGATCTCACCGGCGTCGGCCTGCGCCAGGCCGAAGCCGTTCGTGTAACAGACCAGCACGGAATAGGTGCTGAAATTATCCAGACCGGTGATCGTTCCCGACCGGGAGGCGTTCGCTGCCGTTGTTGTCAGGTTGCCGCCCGAGGAGTCGACGCGGCACGACGGCCGTGCACCCCGATACGCGATGTACACCGTCTCCGGGGCTCGGCTGCTGTAGTTGGCGGAGCCCTCGGCCGTGAGTGTGATCGAATCGTTGGTGGCCCTCATCTCGCCGACGGTGACGGTGGGCGCGCCGGCGACGGTGACGCCGGTGACGCGTGCCTGGGCATCCGGCCCGGCCAGCGGCGGCTTCTCGTGGGCGCTCATCGGCAGCACGCTGACACTCTGGTCGCCCACCTCGAGGCTCAGCTGCACAACGGTCGAACGGCCGGATTCGGCCCGGTACTCCCGATCGTTGACCAGATAGGCGCGGGTCGACCTGTCTGTGTTCTCGATGGCGACCTCGACCGCGCCAATGCTGCCCGTGGTCACATCCCTCGTGAACACCGGTTTGGCGGTCACGGCACCCATGCCGGGAAGCGCATAGGACCACGCGGTCGTCGATCGAGCGTCCGCGGACTGGCCGACACTGTTCACCGCACGTGCCTCGTAGCGCCCTTTGTCGCCGTTCGTCAGCCCGCTGATCACGTCGCAGGTGCCGTGCGCATCGCAGGATCCCACGCTGGCACCGTCACGCGTGAGGGTGAAGCCGGTCAGAGCGGGATAGGCGTTCGCAGCCTGGCCGGCGTTCACTGACAGTGTGACGGTGCCGTCACCGTATCCGACCTGCTGCACCGAGTCCGGTGCCGCGGGGAAGCTCTGCAGATCGAGCGTGACCTGGCCGTTGCGCTCTCCCGCACTGACCCTGCCCTGGGCATCGGTCACCTGGAATGAGGACTGGCACTGCCCGCCGGGGGTTCCGGCAGTCCAGGATGCCGTCACGCTGCGGGAATCCGCCACCCGGAAGGACACGCCGGGGCAGGTGCTGTCGGCCTGGACGCCGGCCAGCACCAGCGGTGTCGACTCGTACAGGTTCACCTCGCCGGGGGCGCCGATCACCTCGATCACGCAGCTCGACCCGGTGGCCTGGGAGCACTCGCGGCTGACGGTGCCGCCTTTCGGCAGTTCGCTCGGAGCCGGGCCCACCTTCAGGGTCAACAAACCGGCCGGGGTGTCAGGGTGGCTCGGCAGGGATACCGTGACGGTGTTCTCCCGGCCGGGGCTCGCCGTGTCGCCGGCTTCCACCGTGAGTGAAGCGCCGTCCTGGCTCACCGTGAACTGGTCGCCGTCAAAATCGGTGGCGAAGCTGAGCGCCGCCGGGTCGGCCTCGCCCTCCCAGGTCACCATCCTGCCCAGATCGTAGGTGGTGGGGCCGGCCGCCGGGCTGACGGTGAGCGACCCTGGCCGAAGCTCCGGCTGCGGCTCGGGGGGTTCGACGGCGATCGGCACCGCCAGGAACGTGAACGCCTCCTGGCCGAGGATGCGCGCCGGAACCGTGCACGAATCCGTCCACGGCGCTCCAGCCCCTGCGATGTAGGTGGCGATGGTGCCCGACTCGACCACGCACTGGGCGTCGGTGCGCTGCCCGGCGGTGGTGATGGCCTGGGCGTCCAGTTCCAGTTGCTCGCCCGCCGGTACGGAGATCAGGTCGGCCAGGTCGAAGCTGACCCTCTCGTTCTCCTTCACCTTCTGGGTGATGTCGCCCTCCTTCAGCGCAAGGATGATGTCCTTCTTCGCCGGGATGCGGAGAAAACCGTAGGTGGTCACCTCATCGCCCTGAAAATTGGTGCCCGTCAGCGCGAACGGCAGCAGAAGACCGCCATCCGGGGCCCGGCCGCTGATCGTCCAGCCCGAGACGGCGGCGTCGGCGGTCTCGTCCCAGAGTGAGAGCTTCAGCGTTGAGACATCACCCGATGCCCAGGAGACTTTGCCCGTGACCACGTCGATCCCGGCGGGAAACTGGGCGCGGTCGTCGAGCGAGAGACGGGTGTCGGTGACAACGGGGAAGTCGGGCACGGATGCCCGCACCGCCTTCACGACGATCAGGCCGATCCCGGTATCGCCGGTATCACTGGTCACCTCGTAGGTGAAGGTCGACAGTCCGGGTTCCTTGCCGGCCGCGAGGGTCACCTGGTCGTCGGTGACCGGTCCGATTCGGGCAGCCAGTTTGGCGTGCTCATCGGTTCCGGCCCGGGCGTCGGGCGACACCCGGGTCAGCCGGAGCGGACCGCCGGACGGGTCGATGTCGTTGGCCTGGGGCCGAACGACCACTTTGTTGTCCACTCCTGCCTGCACCTCGACGTAGTCGCTGAACGTGATCGGGCTCGGGTCGGACTGGGCGTCGAGCACTCCGATCCGCACACGTGCAGTGCCGGTTTCGCCACCCGAATCGCGCACGCGGTACTCGAACTCGACGGCGCCCTTGAAGCCCTTGACGCTGCGGTAGGTGATAGCGGTGCCGGTGGAGCTGATCGAGGCAGTTCCGCTTTTCGGCTGGTCGAGCACGCGGTCGAGCACGACGCTGTCCCCATCGGGGTCGACCCCGAAACTGTCGAACGGAATACGGATGGTCTCACCGGCAATCACGCGGCCGGTGAGAGTCGATGGTTGCGGTGCCCGGTTCTCACCGTCAGGCAGCACCTCGATCGTGACGGTCGCCGTGTCGGTGAGCTCGGGGGCGCCCTGCACGTAGACGCTGTAGCGCAGGCTGAAGGTACCCGGTTCGGTGCCGGCCAGATAGCGCACGCTGCTGCCGGAGGCGAACGCCAGTCCTGAGCCGGACGGGTTCACCACCGATTTCGGGTTGAGCACGATCACATTGCCGTCGGGGGCGACATCGTTGCCGAGCACCGGAATGTCGACCTGCGCGCCCGCCCGGACGGTGATGGCGTCGTCCTGGGCGATCGGGGGAAGCGGAACCGACGGCGGCAACAGGTACACCGTGGCGATGCCGCGCGCCGAATGCGCCTGTTCACCCGTGCCGTCGGAGACGACGTAGTGCACCTCGCCGAGTTTTCCGGGCTGCTCGGTGGCTGTGGTGCCGCGAACCCGCAACAGGTTCTGGCCGACCACATCGACGTCGAGGGTGGCGCCGGTTGCCGGCTGGGCGAGCGCCTCGCTCAGCAGCAGAACCCGGCCTGACGGGTTCGAGACGGCGGTGAACACGTTGACCGAGGTGTCCACGCGGGGGCGCACGAAAACGGTGACCGGCGAGGTGGTCAGCTGCCCGGAGTCGGCGGGCAGCACTGTCACACGAGCCAACGAGACCGTCTCGCCTGCCTCGTCTGCGATGGTGAAGCTGACCGGGTAGTTGCCCGGCCGGGTCGCGGAGAAGTCGAAGGTCGCCCCCTGGTTGATGACGACGGTGGCGGCATCCATTCCGGTCGGCACCGTCGCGGACGTGAGCCGCACCGCGCCGGTCGCGCCCTGGATGTGGGCGGCCGGGTCGACGGTCACCCTCTCTCCGACCGTGGTGACCTGGGCGAACGGGGTGACCTGGAGCCTCGGGGTGGGGGTGACGTGGATCGTGAGGATCTTCTCGGTGGAGGCACCGCGCACATCCGACACCCGCACCGCGATCGGCACGGTTGCCGCGGGGCCCTGCGCATCCGGATGCTGGTAGACGACCAACCCCTCGGGCGTGGTGCTCACCGTGCCGACCCCGCCGCGCAGTTTCACCGATTCGACGAACAGGGGGTCAGACTCGGGGTCGACCCAGCCCGGCAGCACGGGAAAAGTCACGGTTGCCCCCGGTGCCACCTCGGGGGAGGGCCACTCGTGCAGACAGCCGTCGACGCCGCACCAGACCGGGGCCGTGTTCACATTGTCAGGCTGCACCGTCAGCGTGACCTCGGCCGGGGCCGAGTTCAACCCGTCGTCGCGGGTGCCGTCGGTGACCGCGTAGCGAAAACTCGCTGTTCCGGTGGCGTCGGCGGCGACGTGTACCGCGATCATCTGCGATTGCTCGGTGACCGTCGCGGTGCCGAACTCCGTGGGCAACCCGGCAACCTGCGACTCCAGGATCGTGAGCACGTCTTTGTTCGGGTCATGGTCGTTCAGCAGGACAGGGAGCAGCACCAATTGTCCGGCACGCACCCCGAACGTGTCCGGTTCGGCGATCGGCGGCTTCGGGTCGACGACCTCGGTGGCCTCCTCCACCTCGGCCTGCACGGTTTCTTCTTCCTGGGTGGTCAGTCCCCAGTCCTGGGAGCTCGGAACAAGCTGGCCGTCGGGGAGGGTCCAGACCCAGCCGTTCTGCGTGTCATTCAGGATCATTCGGGCGCCGGCTCGCTGGAACACCGGTACCGGGTCGACGCTGGGTGAGCCGTCGCCGAAGTCGAGCTCCCGAATTCCGGCGGTGCTCGACCACAGGGTGCCGGCGGTGCCGTCCACGGGCAGCCAGGCGGCGAAAAGGTCACCACCGGACAGGGTCGGGACTGCCGGGATGCCGAGCAGGGTGCCGTCCTGTCCGGCGAGGCGCTGCCGCTCGCCATCGGCCAGCGCGAAGGAGACCAGCCCGGTGTCATCCGCGATAAAGACCGCCTCGCCGGCTGCGGTGGGTTTCTGCAACAGCGCCGATTCGGTCAACCCGGTGTCGATCGGTTCGCGGCCGGGCAGCCACAGGGTGTCGCCCGCCTTCGTGCTGAGCGTCCAACTCTCGCCGACGACCGTCAACTGAACGCCCGCACCTTCCGGGCCTGCGGAGACGGGGTCTGCGCCGAGCATCCGCGCGGTGTTGACGTCGAAGCGGGCCACCTCCCCGGTGGCAGACGAATAGCTGTAGAGGACGCCGGCATCGGTGATCGCGATGGCGTCGGAACGGTATACCCGGCGCTCCTCGCCCTCGGCCACCTCGTCGGCGGCATAGGGATCGATCGCCGTGACCGTGCCGGTCGCGCCATTCTCGATGGTGGCCGTATACACGCCGCCCGACGCGGTGAGGTAGGCGATGTGGGTGTCGGATGCCACCACAACGCGACTTCCCGCCGGTGTGCTCTCGTACTCGGATGAGTCATCACCGAAATCACGCGGTGCCGCGGGCGAGACATCCACGACCTTCTCGTTGTTCTGCGCGAACAGCAGCACCCCGGACGGGGTCTGCACCAGGCCGCTGGGATTACGCACCGTCTTGATGGTGTCGAGTTCGGCCAGATCGGTGTTGATCCGGCCGTAGCGATTGCCGTCACCGGACTGCAGCGCCCAGATCGAGCTGTCGTTCACGGGCGTCTGGGCGACATCGAACCCGTTCGACGTGACGGCGACGCCGGCCAGCAGTGCGACGACGGCGGTCACCGCCGCACCCTTGACCAGGCCAGACCGTGGACCGGTGAGAAGCTCCCGCCAACCCATCAGAGCACCCCGGTGGCAGACAGCACACCCACCGTCGCGGTGGCGCCGACGATCACGGCCGCGCCGATCACCAGCGACAGCTTCAGGCGGCTGCCCCGGCGTTGCTCGGCGGCATCAACGAACCGGGTGCCGTCGTCGGTGACCGAACGCACCGGGCCCCGGACTCGACGGGGTGCCCGGCCAGAAACGACAGGCACCTCCGAAACCATGACGCCGCGCATCCGCTCGTTCTCGAAATCAACCGGACCACCGGCGGCCGCCCACTCCTCGACCGCGACCTCGAGAGGGGTCGGCTGGATTCCGAGCCCCACCTGCACCTGCTGCAGCTGCTGCGCCACCATCAGCATTGTCGCCGGCCTCTCCCCCGGGGCCCGGCTCATCGACTGGGCCAGCACGTGCTCCAGCGCCGGCGGCACGTCGGCACGGCCAATCGGCGTGTACCTGGCCCGCCCGATGCGCTGCTTCAGCTGTTCGGTGGTGATTCGTCTGCCGTCGGGGGTCTCGAACGGGGTGCGGCCGGCCAGCAGCGAGTAAATGGTGGCGGCGAACGCCCACACCTCCGTCTGGATGGTGCCGGTCGTGGTCTCCTGGATCACCTCGGGGGCGCTCCACGGCACCGACATGGCGAACAGCTGCTCGGGGTCGGAGCCGGCCAAGGAGCTGGCTATTCCGAAGTCGGCGAGCACCGGCGCGCCGAACGAGGTGGTGAGAATGTTCGACGGCTTGAGGTCACGATGCAGCACCCCGGAGCGGTGTGCGGTCTCCAGCGCACAGGCCACCTTGACCGCGGTGTTCAGGATCTCTGCGACCGGAATCTGTTCTCGGCGGTAGCGGGAGCCCGGTGAGGTGGGGCAGTACTCCATCACCAGGTAGGGGCGCCCGTCGGCCGAGATGCTGGCGTCGTAGACGGTGAGGATCGACGGATGCGAGCTCAACCGGGCCATCACATCGGCCTCGGCGTTGAACATGCGCAACACCTGGCCGTCAACGACATCCTGCAGCAGCACCTTGACCGCCACCGAGCGCTTGGGCATGTTCTGCTCGAACAGAAACACGTCGGCGAAGCCGCCGGCACCAAGGGGCCGGATATAGCTGTATCCAGAGAGCACCGGCGGCGCTGTTGGGAGCCGACTCGCCAATCCACTCCCCCGATTTTCCCGAATGCACCCTGTCGATGCCTGTTGCGTGCTTTCTTCGGCGTGGTGCAGCGTCCCCGACCAGAACGGTGCCGAAAGACTGCGGTGCCGAAAGACTGCGGTGCCGAGCCGCAGTAAACCAACCAAGTATATGGGGATTGGGGTAAAGCATCCCTGTGAAGTGCGTCAGAATGCGCTTCGTGGGCAGCAGGAAGAGCGTCGGGGCGCCCCTCATCCGGGTGGCGGGTCCGGCCCGCGGCGCGGGCGCCCTTCACGGAGAAGAATGCGGCGAAGGTCAGTTCCAGATGTTGCCGATGATGTGGTGGGTGTAGCCATCTGGGCTCAGGTTGGCGTAGATCGTGGCCAGCCAGATGTCATCGCGCAGGAAGTGCGATTCCCCGTACAGGCCCTCTTCGTGCTTGGTCTCCATCACGCAGCGCACACCGCTCAGTTCCTCGTAGCATTCGTGGCCGAGGGCCTCGAACCGGGCGGTGACCGTGGCCA
>CAJDUP010000061.1_pt1 | contig 14534 bp, 13 predicted proteins | sample 7391181 | NCBI WGS metagenome assembly CAJDUP01 (sample SAMEA7055690, study PRJEB34461) | soil metagenome | biome: terrestrial ecosystem; feature: Peninsula; material: soil | place: Antarctica | collected 2016
TCAGATCTGGCCTCGGAGTTCGACCAGGAGTCGGCCGCGCACGAACTGGTCGCCACCCGTGACGACGAATGGCACGACATTCTCGCCAGCGGCTGCGACAACGGCCGCTTACTCGACATCTTGGGCAATGTGCGGCTCGCCTTCCACCGGTACGAATCGCTGCTGGTCTCAGAGAAAGCAGTGATCGGGCGCGCGGCGGCAGAACACCGGCTGATCGCCACCCACGTCACCGCAGGCGATATTTCTCAGGCCACCCAGGCGCTCACGGCGAATTGGGCCAACGGGGCGCAGCGCATCCTCGATTCGTCCATCAACCCGCACCTGACCGCGTGACAGCCCGACGCTCGGGTGCCGTGGTCTGGGCGACGGACCCAGCAGCCCCGCCTTACCCGCCGCCCGGCCCTGGGTCATCATTTGGAGACCGCGCCCCGGCGACGTGGAAGCGTTTCGCGACGCGGGCCGCAGCCACTCGTCATCGATGACCAGCTGAGCGATCTTCAACGGCCGGGGGGATTCAGAGCTACGCGGGCGTCGGTAACGAATGACGTGAGGACTCCCGCGGATCGGCTTGGGGGTGGTAACGCATATCGATACCGGAGGTCCTCACCTCATGTCACCTCATGTCACCTCACACGCCCTTGCACACAACTCCCGTGGGGATAACAACTAGGGCGAGCGCCCGCTGAGGTCAGTTGACATCGTTCGCTATCTCGTGCTCTAATTGCCGCAGAGCTGGTATACATAACACAGCACACTGTCTAGTTCAACGAAGGAGTTACTTGTGCAGCGACCGAGCGACTCCGCGGGCAGTAGCCGTCAATCTGGTACCTCGCACCTGGGCGCGCGTGCCGTTTCCGTGCATTTCTCTGGCATCAAAGCTCTGAGCAGCGTTGATTTTCAAATCACTACCGGGGAGGTCGTCGGCCTCATCGGTCCCAACGGCTCTGGCAAGACCACATTGCTCAACGTACTTTCCGGCGTGTACCGCCCCACGTCTGGGCAGACGCACGTCGATGGTGTCGACACAACGGCGTTAAAGGCCCATAAGATCGCGCGATTGGGCGTCACGCGCACGTTTCAGAACATTCGACTGTTCGGAAACATGACGGTGCTGCAGAACGTTCAGACCGGGAGTGCGTTGAGCACAGAACGCCCTCGGGGTGCCGCGCTTCGCGACGCAGCGCTTGCCACCATCGGTGAGCTCGAGCTCAGCGAGTACCAGGAGCGCCGTGCCGGAACCCTTCCGTATGGCGTGAGGCGGCGAATTGAGATCGCTCGCGCCCTCGCCTCGAAGCCAAAGTTTCTGCTCCTAGATGAACCGGCAGCGGGCGCCAACGGAGCAGAGTCCGAAGAGCTCTCCGAGCTAATCGAACACATTTCCAAGAACTACACCTTGGGAATACTCGTCATCGAGCACGACCTCCGGCTGATGATGCGAGTCGCCAGTCGCATCGTTGCGCTGACAGGTGGCCAAGTGATCGCCGAAGGTGACGCCGAAACGATCAGCAGCAACCAACAAGTGCGGGAAGCGTACTTCGGCAAGAAGTGGGCTGAAGACTCCGAACGAACCAATGCTTCCGAAAACCCTCAACCAACACCAATGGAGCTGACATGAAACGCAGAATCGCAATTGCCTCGGTGGTTTCCGCCGGGCTTGTTTTGACGGGTTGTACCGGCACAGGCGACGCAGGCGGCAGCGCTGACGTCTACAAGATCGGTTACAACTCCTCACAGACCGGTGGCTTGGCCTACTCCGACGTCTCGGCGTCCACTGGCGTGAAGATGGCCGTCGATGAAATCAACGCAGCCGGTGGGATCGACGGCAAATGGAAGATCGAACTATCGATTCAGGACAACCGCAGCGACCCGGGCCAGAGTTCGGTCGTCGCACGCGATCTGATAGCCAATGGCGCGCAGTTCCAAATCTGCACCTCTGATGCTGACCCGTGTATCGCTGCCGGCCAGATTGCTCAGGCTGCAGGAATTCCCACGATGTCGACCGCGGCGACCTCTCCGACGCTTCCCGGGGCCGTCGGCGATTTCATGTTCATGAGCGTCTTTGGGGATAACACGCAAACGACTGTGCTCGCCGACTACGCGATCGAACAGGGTTACAAGAATGCGTACCTCCTGTGCTCGCCAGACTCTTCCTACACCTCGAAGTCCTGCGACTACTTCACGCAGGTGTACACGGCGAAGGGCGGAAACATTCTTCGCCAGGGGGCCTATTCGCTCGGAGCTCCTGACTTCAACAGTGAAGTGACCAAGATCGCGGCACTGTCGCCGGCACCTGAGGTGATCTTCACCCCGGCATATCCGCCGGATGCGCCCACCTTCATCAAGCAACTTCGCGCGGCGGGCATCAAGACGCCAGTGATCTCCATGGATGGCGTCGACTCGCAGACCACCATTGATGCTGGAGGCGACGCCGTTGAGGGCTTGGTTTTCACGACGCACGGGTTTCCTGAGGAAGGCACACCGACCGGAGACTTCTGGAAGCGCTACACGGAAACCTACGGCAAGGCACCGGAAAGCGTCTTCGCCGCGACCGGCTACGACTTGATCAAGGTAGTCGAAGCCGCCGTCATCAAGGCCCAGTCTGTCGACCCGCAAGCGGTACGCGATGCGATCAACGGCTTGGTCGACGTTGCAGGGGCAACAGGCGTGATCACATATCTAGATCAGAACCGCGTTCCGCTCAAAGACGTCTCGCTGGTGACCATCAAGGATCAGAAGTTCGCATTCCTGGGAACGCGAACTCCCGATTCCGCCGATATCCCAGCTCCGTAAACAGGAATCGAAAGAAAACGATGGCGCTACTTGATGTAGAGAACCTGTCCGTTGTCTACGGTGGTATTCGCGCGGTGCGCAACTTCTCATTTGTTGTGGAATCAGGTGAGATAGTGACCATCCTCGGCGCGAATGGTGCAGGGAAGTCGAGCACCATGAACGCGATAATGGGGCTCGCCCCTAAGGATCCGGCATCGACGATCAGGTTCGCCGACACTTCAGTGGAGCGCCTTCCGACCGAAAAAATCTCGAAGTTGGGGATGACCCTGACGCCAGAAGGGCGCAGGGTCTTCCCCCAACTGACTATTGATGAGAACCTTCGAATGGGTGCCATCTCACTCGGAGAGCGGGGCTCCAGTTCCGCGCTTCGCGAGAGCGCGTTCGCACGATTCCCCATCCTGGCGCAACGACGAACCCAGCTTGCGGGCACCTTGTCGGGAGGTGAGCAGCAACAATTGGCGATTGCGCGCTCCTTGATGTCGGCGCCCCGACTGCTCCTGCTCGATGAGCCGAGTCTCGGCTTGGCTCCGCAAGTGGTGGATCTCATCTTCGAGCTTCTCAAGCAACTCAATGATGAAGGCGTGACAATCTTGCTCGTTGAACAAAACGTCGACCAGGCGCTGGCCATCGCGGATCGCGGGTATGTCTTGGCGAGCGGGGAACTACAGCTCGAAGGTATGGCTGCTGATTTGCGCAGTTCCAGCGGGATCGAACGCGCCTACCTCGGATTGGGAGCCATCTGATGGACGTCTTTGCGCAAAATGTGATTAATGCGCTGAGCTTGGGCGGGATCTACGCCCTGCTGGCGCTCGGTCTGGCGATGGTCTTCTCCATCATGGGCCTCATCAATTTCGCTCACGGCGATCTGATGACAATCGGCGGATACGCGATCTGGTTCTTCGCGATGGTTCTGGGCGCACCACTGATCGTGGTCGCACTGCTCGGGGTTTTTGCGGTGGTTCTGGCTTCGGTGCTCATGGAGCGTGTTGCTTTTCGTCCGGTTCGCGGAGCGAGCGGTACGACGATGCTGCTCACCAGCTTTGCCGTGTCAATCGTGCTCCAAGTACTCTTTCAAATCTTTCTCTCGGCCCGCCCTCTGGGTATTCAACTACCGGCTGCGCTGACTGAAACGCTCAGCGTCTTCGGGTTGAGGCTTGGCGTGATCCAGCTGACAGCCATCGTCGTGGTCGCGATTTCGCTCGTGCTCATCACACTCTTTCTTCGCCGCACAACGCTGGGTATCGGGATGCGTGCCGCAGCGCAAGACTTCCCGGTCGCACGGCTGATGGGGATCAACGCAAACCGGATCGTGTCGACCGCCTTCGCAATCTCGGGGATCCTCGCCGGGTTGGCGGCATTCCTTTGGATCGCCCAAAGGGGATCCGTCGAACCGACCATGGGTTTGTTTCCCGTCATCAAGGCGTTCATCGCGGCCGTGCTGGGAGGCCTCGGGAGTCTGCCGGGAGCGGTGCTCGGAGGATTGATTCTCGGAGTCGCTGAAGTGTTCTTCCGGTCCCAACTGCCCGAGGCGCTCCTTCCGTACGCGGATGCGTTCACCCTGATCATGGTTTTGGTGATCCTCATGGTGCGCCCCCAGGGACTACTCGGAAAAGTGACGGAGCGCGCATAGTGAATCTGAACAAGAACTCTCCCCTCGTGCGGTCGGCCATTGGAACCGGAGTTCTCGGGGCGCCCGTCATCATCCTCGTGGTCATCGTGTCGATTTCATTGGGCGCAGTAGGTCAACAACTGTCCACAAATATGCTGATCGCAATGGTGGCGGTGGTCGGCTTCAGTCTCTACAGCGGCAACTCTGGAATCATGACTTTCGGGCATGCGGCGTTTATCGGTGTCGCAGCTTATGCGAGCGGACTGCTTACCGCATCGCCTGCGGTCAAAGCCCAGATCCTTCCGAACCTGCCCGAGTGGCTCATGAAGATAGAACTCCCGCTTTTTCCGGCAATGCTGGTCGCAATGCTGGTGGTGTTGGTAATGGCTCTTCTCTTTGGGTTGCCGTTTGCCCGACTTTCCGCAGCCGCAACCCCGATCGCAACGTTCACGTTGCTGCTGATCACCTATGTCGTTCTCGTCGGCGCCAAAGGGATCACCCGTGGCAGTGAGACTTTCTACGGAGTACCCCCATCGGTCAACATCTACATTGCGATCGCTGTGGTCCTCGTCGCGGTATTCTGCGCACGGATGTTTCGTGAGTCGGTGGTCGGCTTGCGGTTGCAGGCTAGCCGAGAAGACGAGCTGGCGGCACGGTCTATGGGCATTGATGTTTCCCGGTTGCGTCTGCTCGCCTGGGTCCTGAGTGCGCTGATTGTGGCGATGGCCGGGGTGCTCATGGCGCACGAACTCACCGCATTCTCACCCAAGCAGTTCTACATTTCCCTGCAATTCATGCTCGTGGCCATGTTGGTGGTCGGTGGCCAGACCACCGTGACGGGAGCGGTGAGCGGCACAGTCATCGTCTCCGCACTCCTTGAAGTGGCCCGCCGCGTGGAGATCGGACTCAACGGTTTGAAGATCGGCGATTTCACCATCTCCAACGTGTTCGGGCTGCAAGAGATTACCCTCGGTGCACTCATTCTCGCGGTCATGTTCTGGCGCCGAGATGGCCTCTTCGCGTTCGACGAGATCGACGACGTCTTCAGAAGACGGTGGAACAACAGAAAACAGAACCGCCTGCAAACCGCTCAGGTTGCGTCACCGGCACAGCGGGGTTGAGGGGTCGATCTGCTCCGCTGGGTCGAAGACTCACCCGCCCACACCACACGAGATAGGACGCCATCAGACATGGCCAATTCCGCTTCGATTTCCCGTTCAACAGTTTCGTTCGGCTGGGATCGCACACATGAACCAGTGCTGACGGTTCCGTCAGGCACTGAGCTGGCCGTGGCGGCCCCGGATTGCTCCAATGGCCAAATCACTGAGCATTCGACGCTTGAAGACTTCAACGCCATGGACCTCGACCAGCTCGACCCGATCAGCGGGCCGGTGTTCGTGGAGGGTGCGAGCCCCGGCGATGTGCTCAAAGTGGAGATACTCGGCGTTGAGCCGCATCACTTCGGTTGGTCGGCGGTCTATCCAGGAACCGGGTTGTTACAGGAAGAGTTTCCGGATGCATGGTTTCGGCTCTGGGATCTCACAGAGGGAGACACTGCTGAGGTGGTCCCCGGGATCCGTGTCCCAATCGAACCCATGGTCGGAATAGTGGGCTGCACTCCGGCAGGCGCCGGGCCACACCCGAGTGTTCCGCCGCACCGTGGCGGCGGGAACATGGACATGCAGTTCGCCCGCGCCGGCACCACCATCTACCTTCCCGTTGAAGTCGAAGGAGCCCTGTTCGGAATCGGCGACCCGCACGCGGCACAAGGCGATGGCGAGGTGGGTGGCGCCGGAATAGAAACTCCGGCTGACATCGTGGTGCGATTGAGCGTCATCCCGGATTGGGAACTGAAGTTCCCCGAATACGAGGTGAACGGTCCGATCGAACGCAAAAGCGCCGCGGCAGCCGGGTACTACGGCACAACTGGGATCGGACCAGACCTCTACCGCGCAGCCCAGGATGCGATTCGCTCGATGGTGAACCGGCTCGTGCGAAACCATCCCATTCAAGATATCGATGCGTACATGCTCTGCTCGGTCGCCGCAGATCTCAGGATCAGTGAAATCGTCAACGACGGCAGTTATGTGGTCTCAGCATTGCTCGCTCGCGACATCTTCCAGTTCTCAAACCTATAGCACATCGCCAACGAGTCTAAGGATGGGCGTCTGAAATGCTCGCTACCAACTTCAATCTGGATAAAATCCGTTCGCAGTTCCCGGCGCTGGGTGCGGCTGGCCCATCGGGGCGCCCCCTGGTCTTTCTCGACGGAGCCGGTGGCACGCAAGTACCGGCATCGGTGATCAACGCGGTCTCCGGGTACCTGCGCAGTTCGAACTCGAACATCGAAGGTGAGTTTGAACACACCCGGATGACGGATTCCATGATCGAAAAAGCGCGCTTGTGCGCCGGAACCCTGGTCGGCGGAACACCGGATTCCATCGCATTCGGTCAGAACATGACAACGCTTAATTTCAACCTTGTCGCCGCCGTCGGGCGTTCGCTTACCCCGGGCGACGAGATCATCGTCACCGCGTTGGACCATGACGCCAACGTCGCCCCGTGGTTGCTGCTCGCGGAGGACCGCGGGCTCACGGTGCACGTGGTCGGGCTCACCGATGACCTGACCATCGACCTCACGGATCTGGAATCGAAGATCTCTGATCGCACAAAGGTGGTGTCGTTTCCGCTGGCATCCAACGCCGTCGGAACGATCACTCCGGCCAAACGAATTGTTGACCTGGCACATCAAGCCGGTGCGCTGGCCTGGGTCGACGCGGTTGCGTATGCGCCCCACCACCGAATCAATGTCGACGAACTCGGCTGCGATGTTCTCTTGTGTTCACCGTATAAGTTCTTCGGGCCTCACCTTGGCCTCGCCTGGATTCACCCCAGCCTTGCCGAGACCTGGGCGCCCAACCGTGTACGACCGGCCGGCAATTTTCCTGCCGGGCACCGATTCGAGACGGGCACTCTGTGCCATGAGGCGATGGCAGGGTTCATCGCTGCCGTGGAATACCTCGAGACTCTGGGCGCCGGAGCGACTCAGAAAGAGCGACTGGATTCGGCTTTCTTCTCGATTGTCCAGCATGAAGAAGAGCTCACTGAGCGTTTCATGCACGGAATCGCAGAGCTCCCACGTTTTCGACTGGCGGGGCCACGCGCGATGGGCCGCAACGCACGGGTGGGAACCTTCGGGCTGATTGTAGAAGGCGGCGGAAGCGCGCGGATCGCGCGAGCTTTGGGCGATGCCGGAATCTACACCTGGAATGGAAGCTTTTACGCGCAAGGGGTGATGGAACATTTGGGCCTTGACCTGGAGGAAGGGCTGCTGCGCGTCGGTGCTGTCCACTACAACACGATCGACGAAATTGACAGAGCCCTCGACGCGCTGGCCGATTGCCACTAGACCGTAGCTACTCTCTGTGGGCGGCGCCCAAGCTGACCTCACACGGGCAGAGATTGTGTTTTGGCAACTATTTGAGGATGATGAAGAGGCTCTGATGCCAATCGAACGCAGGACACTCCGGGAGCAAGTCAGAGACGAGTTGCTCACCCGCATGCGCGAGGGCACTGTCACCCCGGGCGAAGACATCAACGAGTTGCAACTCGCCGCCGAACTCGGCGTCAGCCGCACGCCCCTGCGTGAAGCATTGATCACCCTGCACAGCGAGGGCCAGATCGAGAACGTCAACGGCAAAGGCTTTCGCTACGTGCCGTTGAGCGCCCGAGAATTCAAGGAACTCGCCCCGATCATGGCCACCTTGGAAGGGCTGGCATTACAGCTGACCCCGCCCGAACAGTTGGGGGCGATCGGCGAACGCCTGTCAGATCTGGCCTCGGAGTTCGACCAGGAGTCGGCCGCGCACGAACTGGTCGCCACCCGCGACGACGAATGGCACAATATTCTGGCCAGCGGCTGCGACAACGGCCGCCTGCTCGACATTCTCGGCAATGTGCGCCTCGCCTTCCACCGCTACGAATCATTGCTGGTCTCGGAGAAGGCCGTGATCGGGCGCGCGGCGGCCGAACACCGCCTGATTGCCACCCACGTCACCGCCGGCGACATTTCTCAGGCCACCCAGGCGCTCACGGCGAATTGGGCCAATGGGGCGCAGCGCATTCTCGACTCGTCCATCAACCCTCACCTGACCGCGTGACGGACCGATGCCCGAACGCCTGACTCCATGACCGTCTGACCGAATAGCCGCCTGAGCTACGAAGCGGTCAATCACACTTCGCCGAACGGGCAACAACGCCCCACGCGCCGAGGGTCGTGCGCGTGGCACCCTCATGAGTGAGAGTCTGACCCCCACGTTCGGTACGCCGAGGCGGTTCCGCCAGCGAGTTCGCCGCCGTCCACCACCAGTTGCTGACCGGTGATGAAGGCCGCGTCGGCCGAGGCGAGAAAGTAGAACGCCGCCGCGATCTCGTCGGGCGACGCGTGTCGGCCGGCGGGGATCTTGGCGTTCAGCTCCTCGATCATCTCGTCGGTGTATTCCAGCCGCTGCATCGGGGTCATCACATAGCCCGGGCTCACGCAGGCGGTGCGCACCACCGGGGCCAGCTCCAGCGCCACGCTTCGGCACAGGGCGAGCACGGCGGCCTTGGAGGCGTTGTAGTCGGAATACCACGGGTAGCCGGCCGAGCCGTTGGTGGATGCGGTTGCCAGCAGCACGCCCGACCCGGCGTCAAACATGTGCCGGCCGGCCGCCTGCCACAAGTTGATCACGCCGATCACGTTGATGCGCAGCACCGTCTCGACCTCTGCCGGTTTCATCTGAAAGAACGGTCGGCGGATGCTGATGCCGGCGTTCGCGATCGCCACGTCAACCCCACCTTCCTCGGCCACGACGGCATCCACCGCCTGCTGCATCTGGCGGTCGTCGGTCACGTCGCAGGCCCGCCAGAGCACACCCGCGCTCGCTTCTTCCGGCTCCTGCCGGTCGAAGTTGTAGACCGTGGCGCCGTTTGCGGCGAACCGGCGCGCGGTGGCCTGCCCGATCCCCGACGATGCCCCGGTGATGATTACTGTCTGCTGTCGCATGGGATTGTCTTCTTTCTGGCGTGCCGGTTGTGCGCGGTCAGAGCACCTTGGAGAGAAACTGTTTCGTTCGCGGGCTTTGCGGGTCTGCGATCACCGTTCGGGGGTCGCCCTTCTCCACCACGACGCCGCCGTCGACGAAGGTCAGTGAATCGCCGACTTCGCGGGCGAAGCCGATCTCGTGGGTCACGACGACCATGGTCATGCCGGCCCGAGCGAGGTTCTTCATCACCTCGAGCACTTCGTCGACCAGTTCGGGGTCGAGGCCCGAGGTGGGTTCGTCGAAAAGCATGACCGACGGTTCCATTGCCAGCGACCGGGCGATCGCGACGCGTTGTTGTTGTCCGCCGGAGAGCTGGTTCGGGTACTTGTGCCCGTGGCTGCCGAGCCCCACCGTTTCGAGCAGCGCCTGGGCTCGTTCACGGGCCTCCTTCTTCGGCGCGCCCTTCACCTTGATCGGACCGCACGCGACATTCTCCAGGGCGTTCATGTTGTTGAACAGGTTGAATCGCTGGAAGACCATGCCGATGTCCAGCCGGAAGCGCGCATAGTCGCTGGACTTCCACTGGTGAAACTTTCCGTCCCGGAAGTTGTAGCCCACATCGGCCCCCGAGACCCGGATGCGGCCGCTGTCGACCGACTCGAGCGCATTCAGGCACCGGAGGAACGTCGACTTTCCCGATCCAGACGGCCCGATCACGCAGGCCACTTCCTGCGGGGCCACCTCGAAGTCGATGCCGCGCAGCACCTCGTTCGGCCCGAACGACTTGTGCACCTGCTCGGCGATGATGATCGGAGAGACAGCGTTGGCCTCCGGTGTGCCGGTGATGGTCGCGTCGGCCGCATCGGTCGCGCCGGTCATGTCGGTCATGAGATCACCCCTGTCTCGGTCTGGGTGGTGGCAAGTTTGCGTTTGGCCTGGGCGTTCAGCAGCAGGGAACGGCTCCAGCTCCCGCGCGGCGACGGCGGCAGATTCACGTTTCCGAACTTCTTCTCCAGCTTGCCTTGGAAATAGGTGGCGATCGCCGTCAGCACCATGTACCAGATGCTGACAACGATCAGAAGCTCCATGATTTTGCTGTTCTGCTTGTAGATCTGGCTGGCGTTCGTCATCAGGTCGTTCCCGGCGACGACGTAAACCAAGGAGGTCGTCTTCAGCATGCTGATGAACTCGTTGCCGATGGGCGGCAGGATGATGCGCACGGCTTGCGGCAGCACGATGATTCGCATGCGTTTGGCCGGGGTCATACCGATGGAGCTCGCCGCCTCGGATTGGCCGACATCCACGGCCTGGATTCCGGCGCGCACCGTTTCGGCCGCGTAGGCGCCGAGGTTCAGGGCAAGCCCCAGCAGGGCTGCGTTGAACCCTGTCATCAGTACGTTCATGTCCCAGCGGTAGCCGATGTCGGTGAACGGAATGGCCAGGGTGAGCGTCGGAAACAGGAAGGACAGGTTGAACCAGAAGATCAGCTGCACCAGAACCGGCGTGCCGCGAAAGAACCAGATGTAGAGGTTGCTCACCAGCACGGCCAGCGGGTTGGCCGACAGTTTCATGATGGCCAGGATGACCCCGATGACCAGGCCGACGATGGTCGAGATGATCGAGAGCGCCAAGGTGACTACGACACCGTCGAGGATTTTGGGGAAGGTCAGGTAGTACAACACGTCGGGCCACGAGATGTGGGGGTTCGTGGCGAGGGTGAAGACGAATCCCACCAGCAACGCCACACAGATCACCCCTACAACCACCCGACCGGGGTGCCGCACGTGCACGATGTTCGATGAGTCCGGTTGCAATAGCTTCGCCGTGTTCTCAGGCATGTGGTCCTCCGCGGTGAGTGGATGTCGTTGGTGGGCCCGTGCCCCATCGCGACGGCGATGGGGCACGGGCTGGGTGGTTCTCCGGCTAGCTGCCCTGGTTGACGGTGGCCTCGGTCACTGCCATGCCGCTGAGCTCCCAGGCACCGAGAATCTTGTCGTAGTTGCCGTCGGCGATCAGCTTGTTGAGTGTGTCCTGCACGAGAGTGATGAGCTCTTCGTTGTCGGGGGCGATCGCCAGGCCGAACAGCGAACTGCCCGGGATCTCGATCGCCTCGATCGCACCGTTTGCCTCCTTCGCGCGGAAGACACCGACCGGGTAGTCGTTCATTCCGGCTTGGGCGCGACCGTTCTGAAGCTGCAAGAGCGCCTCGGGGTCGTTGGCGAAGCCGAGGATCTCAATCTTCTCCTCGCCCTTGGCAACACACTCGTCGCTGAAAGTCTTCGCCAACTGCATGTAGTAGCCGTTGTCGAGCACCGCCATTGTGTGGCCGCACAGGTCTGCCGGCGCCTTGATGCCGTCGGGGTTGCCCTTGTTGACGATGATCGCACCGGACGACTTCGCGTAGTCGACGAACGAGACCGTCTCGCGGCGCACCTCGGTGTCGTTGAAGCCAGATGCCAGCACATCGAAGCGCCCAGCCACGACGCCGGGCATCATCGCCTCCACTGCGGAGTTCTCGATCTTCACCTCGACACCCCAGAGGTCGGCGATGGCACGCATGAGCGACATGTCGACGCCGACCATGGTCTTGCCGTCTTCGTCGAACATCTCCATCGGTGGGTAGCCGTCGGCGGTGGCGACTTTCAGCCCGCCCGACTGGATGTTCGCCGGAACGCGTGCGGCCAGCGCCGGGTCGACTGCCAGGCTGTTCAGCACGTCGGCGGCGAGGTCGCCGGCCGGCACCGGGTTCTTGAACGCCTCGGCGGCGGGCGCGTCACTCGCCCCCTGAGCTGCGGGCTTATCGGCGATGGACTGTCCCCCACAACCGGTCAGCAGGAGGGATCCGATCGCCAGACCGATCAGGGTGGTTTTACGCAGATGCATCTTCTTCACTGTGGAACTCCTTTGTTGGGTGTTGATTGCGGGTTTGTTGGGTGTTGATTGCGGCGTGTAAAGAAATATGGAGCGGTTCGACGTGGGGGTCTCTTCCGCGGTCACCGCCGCCAGCGAACCTCTCCACCGACGACAGTCATACTGACGCCGGTTTCGAGCAGCCCGGCGTCGTCGACGTCGCTCGGGTCGCGGTCGAGCACGGCGAAGTCGGCCAGGAAGCCGGGTGCGAGCATCCCCTTGCGGTCGGTGTCACCCGACGCAACCGCCGGCCCTCGGGTATAGCAGGCGAAGGCCTCGGCCCGGGTGATGCGTTGTTCGGGTTGCCAGCCTCCGACCGGGGTGCCATCGGCCCGACTGCGGGTGACCGCAGCATGGATGCCGGTGAAGGGATTGGCGCTCTCGACGGGGGCGTCCGAGCTGAACGCGATGGTGCCGCCGGCTTCCAGAATGCTGCGCCAGGCGTAGGAGCGTATGTCCCGGCCTGCGAGCAATCGATCGACGACGTCGATGTCGGTGGTGCACGACGACGGCTGCATGCACGCCACCGCAGACAGCGCACCGAAACGGTCGACGTCGGCCTGTGTGGCATGCTGAAAGTGCTCAATCCGATTCGGCAACGCCGTGCGCGACCCGCCCGCGCCCTCGATCTCTTCCAATACGGTCAGTGCGTCGTCGACGGCCCGGTCACCGATGGCGTGGATGGCCACTGCAAGCCCGTTGCTCGCGCACATCGAAGCCAGCGACCGGAGGCTTTCCAAGTCGGTCACGGCGATTCCGCTGTTTTCTGGCTGCCCGGGATACGGCTCGTGCAGCAGGCAGGTCTGTGACGAGAGGGAACCGTCGCCGAAGATCTTCACCGCACCAAAGCGCAGCCAGTCGTCGCCACTGCCAGAGGTGACCCCGCCTTCGATCAGCTCGTCGAGCACGGCGACGGGCATCAGTTTGTGCACGCGCAACGGGAGTTTGCCACTCTCGCGCAGCGTCGTGAACGCCTTCAGGGCATCCACCCCGTCAATGTCATGGATGGACGTGACTCCGAACGCGAGCAGGCGGTCAAGAGCCGCTGGCAGCATGGCACCAAGCGCATCGCTGGTGTGGGGCGCGAAGAACCGCTCGGCCGCGAAGGCCGCCGCTTCGCCGAGAATCCCCGTCACCCGGCCGCGTGCGTCGCGGGAGAGCGTTCCACCCGCGGGGTCTGGCGTGTCGTCGCTGATGCCCATGCGCTCAAGGGCTGCCGAGTTCACCCAGAACGTGTGCAGATCGCCGTGGTGCAGCGCGGTCGGAACCGGCCCGGTGATCGCATCGAGCTCGAACCGCGTGGGAAGGGTCTGGTCGGCCCAGAGCCGATTATTCCAACGGCCCCCGAAGAGCCAGGGGTCGGTCGACGCGGAGCCAGCGCGAGCGACAACCGCCTGTTCCACCAACGCCAGGGTCTCGGCCAGAGAACGGGCCGGTGAGAGGTCGATCTCAGCTGCCTGAAGGGCGAGTTGCGCGGCGTGCATGTGACTGTCCATGAAGCCCGCAACCACATGCGCTCCGGCCAGGTCGACGCCCGTGTGGCGGCCGCCGGTGAAATCGCGACAGGCCGCAGCGGAACCGATGAAAGCGATCTCCTCGCCCTGTGTGACCAAGGTGGTCGAACGCGCGCCGAGAACACCGTCGTGGAACACACCGTTCTCATAGACCGTGAAACTCATGGGTACTCGCAATGTTCGGGCCTCTTCGCCAATTCAGAATACAGAATACAGTACTTTGCGCTCAAGACTTTTGCCAGTCCGGTCTGCATGCAGTATTACGCCGACAACAAACCGTATAATGAGTCCTCTTCACACTTCGTGAAGGGGAAAAACGGGGAGGCACCATGGCCATCGAACGCAAGACACTGCGGGTGCAGGTGAGGGATGAACTGCTCACCCGCATGCGCGAAGGTGTCGTCACTCCCGGCGAAGACATCAATGAGCTGCAGCTTGCCGCCGAACTCGGTGTGAGCCGCACCCCGCTGCGCGAGGCGCTGATCACCCTGCACAGCGAAGGCCAGATCGAGAGTGTGAACGGCAAGGGCTTTCGCTATGTGCCATTGAGCGCGCGCGAGTTCAAAGAACTCGCCCCGATCATGGCCACCCTTGAGGGTCTGGCCCTGCAGCTAACCCCGCGGGAGAAGCTGCGCGAGATCGGCGAACGCCTGGCAACGCTGGCCGCCGAGTTCGACCAGGAAT